>BNJU01000585.1_pt1 | contig 100868 bp, 113 predicted proteins | sample 8539281 | NCBI WGS metagenome assembly BNJU01 (sample SAMD00202456, study PRJDB9452) | human saliva metagenome | isolation source: human saliva | place: Japan | reverse complement strand
AAGTCAATTCATTTAAAGAATTTTTTTTCAAAAAAATCAAAAAGGCTTTTCAACAGCGAAATAAAAACATCGACTAGTCTTATGACTAATCGATGTTTTCAAAATTATATGATTAATTTTCTTTCTTGCTTGTATAAACAAATCCTAAAGCAATCATTACAAGAACAGTTGCAATCAACATTGTATTTACAAGTGATGAAGTACCCGTATTTGGTAAATCTTTTTGTGGTTTTGATGGTTCAGGAGTTGGAATAGCTGGTGCCGTATACTTGTTTTTAAACGTTGTATCTGCATCATATGTTACAGTAGCAACATATTCTGTGCCCTCTTGTTTCACCTCAACAGAAACGTTTTTGGCGCTCTTATCGTAAGTGATTTGTGCATCATCTCCACTAACTTCTACAACTGTGAATTTGTAAGTTCCGGCTTTTTCAAATGTTACATCTTTAAATGTAATCGTACCATCAGCAGCATTCTGAGCCGTTTGGACAACTTTTCCATTTTCATCTAATAGATTAAATGTGAATTCTCCCTCTTGCAATTCACGACCTTCTAATTCTTTTTTGAATGTAAGGTCTTGTTTAATCGCTGAAAGAATGCGGTTCGTAATTACTGAGTTTGTGCCCTCTGTTACAACTTCATGTGTATATCCTTCTGGGACATCTAGTTCTTCAACAGTGTACTCATAAGCTGCTCCATTATTAGACTCTGGCAATTCTTTGAAAGTATGTTTCCAATTATTCGCTTCTGACAACTCGATTGCTTCACCATAGTTTACACCATTTTGCTTCAATTGAACCTTAATGGCTTTACGTAAACCTAGTTTATTTTCTTTATCTTCCCATACTTTTTTAACGGTATGAGTAGTTGTCTTACGTGTGTTTGTGATTGTAAAGCCTTCTTTTTGAGTTGCATCACCAGTAATCACTGTGTCATAGTCTTTACCGTAATTTTCGTCGATGACTTCTTTTACTTGGTAGTCAATCACAGTTGGATCTAATGTCTTACCATCAATTGTCAGTTTAAAGATACCTTTCCAGTTATTCGCAACATTTAGAATCATTGTTGCAAGAACAACATCTGGATTGCTCTTACTGCTTAATTCCACTTTAATACTTGAAATAGAAGCGTCTTTTTCCCCACTCCAAATCTTAGCAACTGGAATGTATTGTGGTAATTGGTTCGAAACAGCATTTGTTTCACCGAATACTTTTGGATTTTCAGCATCACGGTTAGTATAGAATACGTTCGTTGCTGTTAATGTATCTGTTGCGCCATCAGTATATTCCGGAGTTTTCATATCCACTTGGAAGTTCACTACTTCTCCTGGGACAATCTTTTCACCATTATTCAATACAATCTTGATGGCTGTTACTTTTGTAAAATCAGCAACTTGATCAGCTGTTACCCAGCCACTCGCCTGCGTTGCATCATATGGAGTTGCAGGTAATGTCGTTGAAGTATGATAATAAACAGTATATTTACTTTCAACGTCCAACGCTTTAGTTAGAACAGGTGTGAAGCCTGAACCATTTTTATCCCCTACATAAGGCAGGCGATCATACAACGTAAATGTTTCGATATCGTACGTACTATAGTTCTTTGTTTGTAGTTGATATTTATACTCTTGACCATAGTTGTGTTGAACTAATTCTTGAGTCCAACTTCCATCACTTTTCGAAATAAATTTTTCAGAACGAATTTCTGTTGGTAAGTTTACAACCGTAGAAGATTTTGCTGCTACAATTTTATCTGGAACTTTTCCATCTGGTGTCTTAATCTTAAACACATTGTCTAACATTGTTTGAGACGTTACATTACTTGCTAAAGGAGAAAACTCTTTTGCAACTAGAAATACATGGTTATCTGTATTTTTCTTATAATCATCAGCTTTCTGAATGGCTGTTGGCATTGCCTCTTTCGTAATTGTTGCTGAAACAATTGCTGTAAAGTCACGACCAATCGTTTTGTCATTGTAGAAATCGAGATCCTTCAACTCAAAAATTACTGCTTGGCGACCGCTTCCATTGTAATTTTCAACGACTCTTGGTTCACCCTTCACCATGTTTCTATGCTCTTTTTTTATCAATATAGTACCCTTCATAAGTGATTCCTCAGGTAAGACATCAATCACTTGAGCTCCATTTACACGACGGTTGACTGATAAGTTACTAAAATCAGCAGTAACACTATATTCAACAACTTCTCCTAAATCACCTGTAGGATTTGAACGAGTAATCTTAGAAATACGAATTTCTTCTTCTTTCACTCTTTACATCTTCGTATGATTCACTCTTGTTTGTAGAGAATTTTCCGTCTTCCTCATAGCCATCCACTAAACCTTCTGCATGCATACTATTATTGTATCTAACAGGTTCTTTACGTTCAGTCTCGTCAAATGGATTTAATAATTTCGTTTGGATAAATGTAGATGTAATTTCTCCTGCTTGAAGAACTTTCCCATCTTGAAGCTTTATTTTTATACTGTCATAAGTACGATTTACTTTTTGATAGGCATCTTTCTTTAAAGTTCCTGCATAAATTTGTTTTGCTTGATTTGTGACTTTATTATAGGCATCTTCGTCTACAATCACAATTTGTTTACTACCTTTAGCAATACTTCCTAATTTCACTTCGGTACCATCTGCTTTTACCCCATATACATCCATATCAAATGGTGCATTGGAAACAGGAGAACCGACTGAGTAGAAATACATTCTTTCATCTAAGTCTTCATCAACTAATGTTAATTTAGAAATTGTACTTGGAGAAGTATTCGTAAACCCAAGAATCCATGTCGCTACAGATGTATCTGGAGCACCAGCATCAACGTTTAAAGTTTGTTTATCGTTATTAGATTTACGGAAAGAAGAATCACTAATCAATTGTCCAATGAGTTTAAATTGAATATCATCGCTAACTGTTAATTTTGGTTCTGATTCTCCGTGTTGAATAAACGTCAATTCTGTTTTTGCGTTATTAACAATGTTCGTTTTTGTTTTAGCATTTGGAAAACTTAAAACAAGTCTCTCCTCGCGTAAAGCAAGTTCCGCTTCACTATTTGTGTCATTTAGAGTGTCGCTACCAGTAATGGTTTTACTAACAGTACCATCTGCATTTAATGTCCATCCTGGATTTTTTGCAGGATCAAAGACAGCTGTTCCTGTAGTCCCGTCAGCTTTTTCATATGTTGGTAATGTGTCGGTAATTGTAATTGTTTTTGCAGCACGTGTCTGTGCTTTTCCATTTCCCCAGTTTTGAGTTTGTCCACCACCTAAAGTATTCGTTGATAAACTAAATTGGAAAGTAACATCTGAGGCTTTTGTAATTGCTTCCCCCGTTGCCTTACCACCATAAATATCACGGTTATCAATAGTATACGCTTGTGTAGTATTTGTCCCGTTATATTTAAACAATGACTGTTTATCGACTTTTACTTTATAGATTAATGAGTCTGTTACTTCTTTTAACGTGTTTCCAGTACTATCTTTTAACACGATTTTCGGAGAGAATGTATATCCCTCTGGCGTTAGACGGTCTTTAAATTCAAATGTAAAAGGAAAACTTGCTGTGGTTGTTTGCGTAATGTCTGACAAGTATACTTTTAATAGACCTGGTGTCGAATTATCTACGCTCTTCACTGGTCCACCAGTCGCAACTGTAAAACTCTCGATATACTCTGTTGGATAAGTAAACTCGATGTATCCTCCAATGATAGGATTAGCTACTTTTGAACCATCTAATTGAACATCTCCTTGACGATTCTTTGTCGTATATTGCGCGTCACTACCTGTTGAGTTTGTAGCAGTTACTTTTACTTGACCGATTTGTTCATTCAACCCTAAAGCACCTGTAGCTGTGGCTTCGCTTGCTTCAGAAGTAGTATTTTCTGTACTCACCGTAGTTTCAACTGCTGGTGTTTCATTAGTTTCTGTAGGACTTGTCTCTACTGTTGTAGGTTCACTAACTTCCTGCGCATAAGCAAAAGTTGGCGCTACTTGATTTGTTAATAATGTGAATATTAATAATGTAGTTGATAATTTATGAATAAATCTCTTCATTCCGCTCTCCTTCTTTTTATAAAAATATTTTTCAATAAAAATTCATATATATTATACTGTATTAATGTGAGTTAACCAAGAAAGAACCAAGACCAATTTTCTTCCTTTAAAAAGAATTTTTTTCACATTTGAAAACCCAATTTAAGAAAAAAGAGCCGGATAAACCGACTCTTTCCCTATTATTTACTTAAATATTCTTTTGAAGATGCATTCAATTCTTCTACGATTTCGTTTACTTCTTCAAGAGTTTGAACAATCGCACCTGATGCTAATGGATGTCCTCCACCACCATGGTTTTGAGCAATTACATTCACGATTGGGCCTTTAGAACGAAGATTTACTCGGTAGCTTCCATCTGGTTGCTCAACAAATAACGCCCAGCAGTGAATGCCTTCAACCGTACTTGGAAGTGAAATAACACCATGTGTTTGATCTTCTTCAATTCCAAAGTGCTCTAAATCCTTTTGCGTTAAAATTGTAGCTGCAACGCCATTCTCAGAAATTTCCATGTTTTGGTAAATATAACCTGCTAAACGGCTAACTGAAACGGGGTTTGTAATCATATGATAAGCAATGCCTGAAATATCTACATCGAATTCTAATAATTTAGATACCATTGCAAATGTTACAGCTGTCGTTGCTGGATATAGGAAGCGACCTGTATCTCCTACAATACCTGCATATAATGCATTTGCTGCTTCTTTAGAGACTTTCCAAGTACTTTCTTCACCAAACGCAAAACGACATAGAATTTCGCTTGTACTACTTGAATTTGTATCCACAAATGAAATCGCACCATACACATCTCTATCTGGATGGTGGTCAATTTTAATTACTTTAGATGGATCAACTTCAAATGGGCAGTCAATACGCGGTGTATTCGCACAGTCCAATACAATAATCAGTGCAGCATCAAATTGTTCTTGAGTGATTTCGTCCATTTCACCAATATATGTTAATGAGCTAGGCATTTCACCAAGTAAATACACTGTTTTTTCAGGATAAGTAGCGCGGATAATTTCTCTTAACCCTACTTGTGATCCAATTGCATCTGGGTCTGGTGATTCATGACGTAAGATTACAATCGAATCTGCTTTTTTAATCTCAGCATCAATCTTTTTAAAAAACTCTTTATAATTCATTATTTTATAATTCCTTTCATCCAATTACTGGACTAATTTTATTGTAAACACAACATTTTATAATACTCTTATTTGAGTATTATTTCAATTTTTCTTAAAGTTTCTTACTGACTCTTTCAACTTAGCATCCACTTCTATAATTTGGCTCTTCGTAACAGAAGGAATACCGCATGCGAGCGTATGTCCTCCGCCGCCGAACTCTTGCGCAATATCATTTACTGTTGGACCCTTTGAACGCAAATGTACTCTAAAGGTCTCATCTTCCTGTTCCACATACATACTCCAAGCCAAAATCCCTTCGACTGTTCCAGGCACTGAAACTACAAGAGAGGCTAACTGGTCAGTGGCTTGGAAACGTTCAAGCACTTCTTTTGTTAAAACGACACTCGCCATGCCTTCAGGAGATACTTCTAGATGTTCGTATATATACCCCGTCATTCGATTCACATTCAGTGGTTTCGTAATCATCTTATCGGCGATTCCAGCTAAATCTACATCGTGTTGTATCAATTTTGATACAAGCGCAAAAGTTTTCGAAGTGGTTGACGGGTATAAGAATCTGCCTGTATCCCCGATAATCCCCGCATAGATGACATTAGCAGCATCCCTGTTCATTTGAAATGGTGTAGTTTCATCAAAAGCAAACTCTGCCATGATTTCACTAGCGCTTGCGGCTGTAGTATCCACATAACAAATCTTTCCATAAGGCGTCACATTTGGATGGTGATCGATTTTAATCACCTCTTCGACATTCACTTCAAACGGACAATTAATAAGTCGCGGTGTAGAACAATCCACAACGATCACAAGCGAGTTATCGAATACCTCTTGAGTGATTTCATCCATATCACCGATATACTTCAAGTTTTCGGGCATATTTCCAATAACATATACAGCCTTTTTAGGATAAGCCCTTTTAATCAGCTTACTAAGTCCTATTTGCGACCCCAAAGCATCTGGGTCTGGTTTTCTATGTCTTAAAATCACGATTGAATCGGCTTTTTCAATCTCTGTGATAATTCCTTTTAATAATTTTTTGTAATTCATTCTTAGTTTCTTTCCATTAATTGATTTGACATAATTGCTTTAGCAACAATTGAGTTTTCTAATAATACTGAAATATCTAATTTCGATACTTTACGACCATTATCGAGCATTTGAATTTGAATCACAATATGACTTTCGATTGGAATCATCTTCAAGTAATGCATTTCTAATTGTTCAATCACGGTGTTACGACGTTGACTTCTATGAATAAATTCTTTTGAAGCAACCGAAACCACTTCACATAATACACCAAAAGAAAGCATCCCAAGGTTGTTCGTCATTTGTGGTGTTACTGTAAAGCTAAAGTTAGCGCCTGTTGGATTCACTTCAACGATTTCTAAGTTTTCACTCACATCATCTTCAAATGTATTCCCGACTTGCGGTTGACGTTGTGTCAGTTGCATCGCCTTCATAACATCTCGTCTTGAAATGATTCCTATTAATTCCATATTGTCTTGAACAACAGGTAACATTTCCAACCCATTCCAAATCATTGAATGCGCCACGCTCGCTACCGAAGCGTGTAATTTTGACACAGATGGATTCTTCGTCATTACACGTTCCATTGTTAGAGTATCTGCTTTTCCCAAAATATCTTTAGCAGAAACAACCCCTACTAATCTGTTCGAATGGTTTACAACTGGGAAACGCGAATTTCCAGTCTTTTCACTCAACTCGCGATACTCTCTAACGGTTTGATCCATTTTTAAATAATGCGTGTTATCGATATCATTATAAATATCGGCAACAATCATAATTTTCTTTTTAATCAATTGATCGGTCATCGCACGGTTGATGAGGCTGGCGACCGTAAATGTATCGTAAGTTGTTCCCATGAGCGGAATTTTAAGCTCATCCGCTTTTTGAATTAATTGAGGTGTTGCTTGGAAGCCCCCAGTAATTAAAACAGCAGCCCCTTGGTTTAAGGCAAGTAATTGAGCATCTTCACGGTTCCCGATAATCACAAGTGATTCAGGCTGAATATAGCGCGTCATCGCATCTAGTGTCATCGCACCGATAACGAATCGGTTTAAGATTTTATCTAACCCTTCGTGCCCACCGAATACTTCCCCTTCAATAATCTTAATAATTTCTCCAAAAGATAGTTTTTCTAGATTATCTTTTGTCTTACGTTCAATACGAATCGTTCCAACACGTTCAATGGTTGAAACAATCCCAATATTCTCAGCTTCCTTGATTGCACGATAGGCTGTACCTTCGCTCATTTCCATATTCTTTGCAATCGAACGAACTGAGATCTTTTCTCCAACTGGGAGTGATTCAATATAGCGAATGATTTGTTGATGCTTTGATGTCATAATATCCCCTCTGTATTAAAAAAATGAAACACCTTGCTTAAACTGTACTATTATTGTACTAAAATTTTGCGATAAATACTAGAGGCAAAATAAAAAAACTGGTCAAAAAAGACCAGTTCTATCGCTATTTTATTCTGAAAATGGTGGTATTTCTTCTCCATGAGGACAATGCGTTGGATTTCCTAAGAATTCCGCTAATCGCTCTGTCATTTCAACGGTTGAGGCATGTTCAAGAATCTCCGCTTGATCATGAACAGAGTCTCCACTAAATCCTAGAGAATTTACTAGAAAGACTTCCCATATTTTATGTGAACGAATCAAGCGTTCTGCAACTTTAATTCCCTTTCCTGTTAATTTTGCACCTTTATAACGGATGTATTCGACCGTACCATCATGGACAAGCTTGTTCAACATCTCTGTTGTGGAAGCTGCTGAAAGGTCCAGCATTTGATTGATGGCTTTATTCGTTACGAATTCATCTTTACCGCCTAATTTATAGATTGTTTTAATGTAATCTTCCTTATTTGGTGTCATAAGCCATCTCCTTTCTTTCCCTAACAGTATAGCATATTTCCTAGACGAAAAACAGAGCAAAGAAAGAGCCTTAGGAAACTCCTAAGGCTCTTAAGTTTTTTAATCAATTATTTGATACGACCCGGGCGTTCTTTATATCCAAAGTATGCGTCAGCAAGAATTTCTTCCATATCAGCTACCATTGGTAAACGAGGGTTAGCAGGTGAACATTGATCTTCATAAGCAAGCATTGCAATCTCATGGATTGTAGCTAACCATTCTTTGTGGTTAACTCCTTGTGCTTTGAAGTTCATTTCGATACCTACAGCTTCCCCTAATTCGTAAACAGCTTTAGCTAAAGCGTCTACTGCTTCCTCAGGAGTTGAAGATGGTAATCCTAACATACGAGCGATGTCTTGGAATTTTTCATCCGCACGGTAGTAGTTATATTTTGGCCATGTAGCTGCTTTTGAAGGACGAGTACCATTGTAACGGATTACGTATGGTAATAGGATTGCATTTGTACGTCCGTGAACTGTGTGGAAGAATCCGCCAATCTTATGTGCCATTGAGTGGCTCATACCAAGGAACGCATTCGCAAATGCCATACCAGCCATTGTAGAAGCGTTATGCATTTTTTCGCGTGAAACGAAATCAGCATTTTTCACACTGCTTACTAAGTTTTCAAATACTAATTTGATTGCTTGCAATGCTAAACCATCTGTATAGTCGTTTGCAAGTGTTGAAGTGTACGCTTCGATTGCGTGAGTTAATACGTCCATACCAGTATCAGCAGTTACAAAGTCTGGAACTGTCATAACTAATGCAGGGTCAACAATCGCAATTGTTGGTGTTAGTGAGTAGTCAGCTAACGGATATTTACGGTTATTAGCTTTATCTGAAATTACCGCGAATGGTGTTACTTCAGAACCTGTACCAGAAGTTGTTGGGATACCAACGTATTTAGCACGTTCCCCTAATTCTGGGAATTTGAATGCACGTTTACGGATATCCATGAATTTTTGAACTAAGTCACGGAAGTCCACTTGTGGTTGTTCGTAGAACATCCACATAACTTTCGCAGCATCCATTACAGATCCACCACCAAGTGCAACGATTGTATCTGGCTCGAAGCTCTTCATGATTTCAGCACCACGGTTTACTGTTGTGATGTCTGGATCTGGTTCTACGTCTGAGAATACTTCATAAATTACTTTATTTGGACGTAATTCTAATTGTTCAATAACACGTTGTAAGAATCCTAATTTAACCATTGCTTGGTCAGTTACGATCATTACACGGCTTACATTTTTCATTTTTTGTAAGTATTGAATTGAATCGCGTTCGAAATAGATTTTTGATGGAACTTTAAACCATTGCATGTTATTTCTACGTCTCCCTACTTTTTTGATATTTAATAGATTTACAACACTTACGTTATCCCCAACTGAGTTACGTCCGTAAGAACCGCAACCTAATGTTAATGATGGGATAAATGCGTTATAAACGTCCCCGATACCACCGAAAGTAGAAGGAGCATTCCAGATAACACGAATTGCACGAACAACGCGTCCGAATTCTTTCGCTAATTCAGCATCTTCTGTATGAATCGCTGCTGAGTGTCCTAAACCGTGGAATTCAACCATTTGACGAGCTTTTTCAATACCGTCTTCACGAGATTCTGATTTAAGTACTGCAATTACTGGAGAAAGTTTTTCGCGAGTTAAAGGTTCTTTTTCGCCAACTTCTTTACATTCTGCAGCAAGAATGTTTGTTCCTTCTGGAACTGAGAATCCAGCTTGTTCAGCAATCCATGCGGCTGATTTACCAACGATGTTTGCATTTAATTTAGCACCTGCACAGTTTTTGCTGTTTGCTTTTACGCCGAAGCAGAATTCTTCTAATAATGCTTTTTCTTTTTTATTTACAAAGTAAGTATGGTAGCTCTTTAATTCATTAACGAATTCATCGTAAATTTCTTTATCAATAATCGCTGCTTGTTCAGAAGCACACACCATACCATTATCAAATGATTTACTCATTACGATATCGTGAGCTGCTTGACGAATGTTAGCAGTTTTTTCAACATAAGCTGGTACGTTACCTGCACCAACCCCAAGAGCTGGTTTACCACAAGAGTATGCAGCTTTAACCATCGCGTTACCACCTGTTGCTAAGATAGTAGCAATTCCGTCGTGGTTCATTAAAGCATTTGTTGCTTCAATAGATGGGTGTTCAATCCATTGAATACAGTTTTCAGGAGCTCCTGCTGCAATTGCTGCGTCACGAACGATTTGAGCTGCATGTGCAGAACTTTGTTGAGCTGATGGATGGAATGCGAACACGATTGGGTTACGTGTTTTTAATGCGATTAAAGATTTGAAAATTGCAGTTGAAGTTGGGTTTGTTGTAGGTGTGATACCACAGATAACCCCTACTGGTTCTGCGATTAATGTTAATCCAGTTACTTCATCGTCTGAAATAACGCCAACTGTTTTAGTGTGACGCATGTTGTGCACCACGTGTTCGCAGGCAAATAAGTTTTTCGTAGCTTTGTCTTCGAAAACCCCACGTCCTGTTTCTTCGATTGCATGTTGTGCTAATACACCGTGTTGGTCTAACGCAGCAACTGATGCTTTTGCCACAATGTAGTCAACTTGTTCTTGATTTAACAAGCGGAATTCATCTAAGGCTTTCAACCCATTCTCCACGAGACGGTTGATTTCTTGTTGTACTTGGTTGTTGTTTTTTTCTTCACTCACTTGTGATTTCCCCCAGTGTTTGTTATTTTTATCACATTCTTATCTTACACTATTTTTGTAAAAATGTAAACTATTTTCAACGAAAAAATTTCCTTTGAAAACAGATTCATTTGTTTTCATTTCCCTTTTCATAATTTATTCCTAACCTATATCTCCATTCTAACCATTATTCCCAAAATATCAATACTTTTTCGCGATATTTTTTTGTAATCCTTTACATTCTTTTTTTAAAATAAAAAAAGAAGCTAGACAATTGCTAGCTTCTTAACTTTAAAAATAATTCACTTAAATTAATATCTTCAAGTGTGATTTCTTTTATTGGTTTGCGCTTCTAAAGATTCAAAATCAAAGTACTCATTAATATTTAATTGATTGATCTGAAAGATTTGTTCAAACAGATTTTCAGGAAGGTTCTTCTTCCAACGGTAATCCGCAAAATAATGTGCGAGATCTTCCGTTTCAATTGTTGTATAGCCTAAGTCATTAAACTCGCTGACTTTATAATACAACCAAGTTTTAAATTGATTTTTTAAACTCTCTTTATCCATCGACTACTCTTCTTCAGTTGCTACTTCATCAGTATAAACTTCATTATTTGTTGCAGCAGATTCAGTAACAATGTGATGAATCGCAGCGCGTTCAAATGTAAGGATAACTCCTTCGCAATCAAGGTCAACTGTATGATTTACAGTATCAATATTGTAGATTTCACCGTGTAATCCGCCGATAGTCACTACTTTATCTCCAATTTTCATCGCATCTCTTTGCGCTTGAATTTCTTTAGCACGTTGACGTTGTTTACGTCCGAAGAACCAGAACGCTCCCCCTGCTACAACAACGTATGCAATTAATAATGTCATTTGATCCATAATCTTACCTCATTTCCAATTTCTATGTACTTACTTTATCAAAAAAGTCGCTTTATTTCTACATTCTTTAGAAATTTCTAGCATTTTCTTTGTTGAAGCCATATTCTTCAAAGAACGCTTCTCTAAACTCTAATAAGTTATCATCCATAATCGCTTGGCGTACTTGTTTCATTAAGTTTAATAAGAAGTACAAGTTATGATAACTTGTTAAGCGCAATCCGAACGTTTCGTCTGTCTTAAATAAATGACGAATATAAGCACGTGTATAGTTACGGCATGTATAGCAATTACATTTCTCATCTAAAGGTCGGAAATCACGTTCGTATTTCGCATTCTTCACTACAAGACGTCCGCTACTTGTCATACATGTACCATTACGTGCAATACGTGTTGGTAATACGCAGTCAAACATGTCAACTCCACGAATAACGCCATCAATTAATGAGTCAGGTGAACCCACTCCCATTAAATAACGAGGTTTATTTGAAGGAATGAGTGGTGTTAAGTAATCCAACACTTCATTCATCTCTTGCTTTGTTTCACCTACGGATAATCCGCCAATAGAATATCCAGGGAAATCTAGAGAAATCATGTCTTTTGCATGTGCGATACGTAAGTCTTTATAACCAGCACCTTGCAAGATACCAAATAACGCTTGTGTATCTGGTGATTTATGGGCTTTTAATCCACGCTCAGCCCAACGAGTCGTACGAGCAATTGAATCTTTCACATAATCATGCGTATGGTGGAAGTCCGGACACTCATCAAAACTCATGATGATATCCGCACCTAATTTATTTTGTACATCGATTGAGATTTCAGGAGATAGGAATAATTTAGATCCATTTAAATGGTTTCTAAAATGAACTCCTTCCTCTTCAATACGACGCATATCACTTAGTGAGAATACTTGGAATCCACCAGAATCGGTTAGAATCCCTTTCTTCCAGTTCATGAAGTTATGGAGTTTACCAGCTTCATCAACAATATCCGCACCAGGACGTAACCATAAATGATAGGTGTTACTTAAAATGATATTTGCGCCCATTTCATCTAATTCTTCCGGAGACATTGATTTTACCGTAGCAAGTGTCCCAACCGGCATAAACATTGGTGTTGGGAATGTACCATGTGGTGTAATAATTTCTCCAAGACGAGCGCCTGTATGTTTTTCAGTTTTAATCAGTCTATATTTTACTGCAGGTTCTGTCATTTTATAAATCCTTTCTTCGTTTCATAACTACCTAACTGTACTCTACTAAGGCAAAAATGTCCAATAAAAACGGGAGTAAGTAAATGCCTCACTCCCTGTTTCTTCTATATAATATTAGTCTACAATTTTTGTATAACTGTAACTTGGTTCTTTTAATTTTTCATCAAAGCCTACTTCCAAATTATGACCATGGAAGAACCATTCGTCACCAGTTTCCACAAAATAAGTAATCCCATTTTCAACAACGCTCACATAAGGATTGCTTGGAGCATCTACTTCAACTGCTAGTGAGAATCCTTCATGAATCGGACTGCATCCGTATACCTTTCCTAGGAAACGAACACCACGTTCTTTAGATACACCCATTTCTTCTTCAAACCATGCTTGCGCTCTTTTATCGATTGTTAATTGCATTGTATCCACTCTTTCCTCTAATTTACTCTCTCATTCTATCATAGAATCGTAAAAAGTCGGTAAAGTTTGCTCACCGCTTTCCAGTATATATGAATGAAACGCAATTTAGAGAAGTTAAATTTGTGAATCCATTAGACTCATAAAAAGAAACTGTTTTCGTTGAATCATCTGTTGCTAGTTGAATTTGATATACATTCTTGTGCTTTTCTAAGGTCTGTTGTAACAGTTTTGTACCGATTCCCTGATGTTGGTATTCAGGGTACACTAAAATATCTTGAATAAACAGAATAGAAGCTCCGTCTCCAACACCGCGAAGGACACCAATCAGTTTTTCGTCGTCATTAAATGCTCCTATTATATGAAGTGAATTTTTATAGGCGACTTCAAGCATTTCTGGTTTAGTTGTGTAATTGGTCCATCCTACCGCTTCATATAAAGGAAGGACATCTTCTAAAGTGACGATTGGATTTTCAACAGTACGGATCATATTCTTCCACCTCTTTATCCCTAATCATTTAATATGCTTTCACAAAAATTATAAATAAAAAAACCGGAATCCACAATAGTGAATTCCAGTTCTGAAATTGTCTAATAAGATTAGCCAAGTTTGTTATAGTATTCAACGACTAGTGATTCGTCAACTTCAGAAGTTAACTCGTCACGTAATGGTAGACGGTTTAATGAACCTTCTAATTTTTCTTCGTCGAAAGTAACGAACTCTGGACGACCATATAAAGCTTCTAAAGCTTCTTTAATGATTGTTAAGTTACGTGATTTTTCACGAACACCCACAACATCGCCAACTTGTACTTGGAATGAAGGGATATCTACGCGTTTACCGTTCACAGTGATGTGACCGTGGTTAACTAATTGACGTGCTTGACGACGAGTAGTTGCTAAACCTAAACGGTATACTACGTTATCTAAACGTTGTTCAAGAAGAACCATGAAGTTTTCACCATGTTTACCTTCTTTAATTTTGCCAGCTTTTTTGAATAAAGTAGCAAATTGACGTTCGTTCATACCATACATATGACGTAGTTTTTGTTTTTCTTGTAATTGTTGACCATACTCAGATAATTTTTACGGCTGTTTGGTCCGTGTTGACCTGGTGCGTATGGACGACGAGCGATTTCTTTTCCTGTTCCTGAAAGTGAAATGCCTAAACGACGAGATAACTTCCAGCTTGGTCCAGTGTAACGTGACATTGAACATTCCTCCAATAATTGTTTATTTTTTTATGGAGTAAAATAATCGCGAAATCTTCGATTCGTGCAGTCACTACAAGGGTTCACCTTTGCAGCCGCGGTTACTACCTTACCCTAAAGGCTAGGACTGTTGACGAGCTTCTATATTTCTGCTGCATATTTTACACAAAAAATATTGTACCCTATTTCCTATGAAAATACAAGGATTTTATTTAATTTCCCACTCAAGAGATAAGTGGCAACATTTTTGATCATCTGATTCCAGTTGGTGTAATGTTTGAACTCCATTTTCAGTTTCACGAATTTCATAAAAACTCTTAACGGTAGCTTCTGGAAGAATTTCCTTATCATATTTTACAAGAACTGATTTTAAAGAATGAGTCTTAATAAAGTCCATTCCAAGGCTATCCATTACCCAATCAAAATACTTCGCGTTATTCACATGGTGATTATAATCGATATCATTTAAACGAACGCGATACGTTTGAACACTTGCATTCTCTAAATCGATTTTAGGAACTCTTGGATTACGACGAGTATCTTTTTTATTCTCAATTGGATATTCACTTAATACTTCTTCGTCTAGTGAAATGAGTTTTCTCTCTTCAATATTAATCATTGAGAAAGTCGTTAATGCGTCTACTAATACTTCTTCGTCTAGAGACAAAATCGTATAACGGCGGAACGTAAAGAACTTGTTATATCCAACTGGTTCTGTCTCGATAATAATCTCTTCTTCTAATTTAGGAAGACGATTGACCGTTAATTGGTTTTGAATCACAATCCATGAAAGACCTTTTTGATAAATCAAATCAGGATGCGCTAGACTGCGTTCTTGTTTACGCGAAGCAAGCATCATAATCCCAACGACATGGCTAAGAGATAATTCCCCTTTCCAGTTACATTCATACGCCTTCACAACATGATTCATACGACAAATTGATTCTACCATAGTACATCCTTCGTATTTGACTAGTTCCACACATCTACACTATCAGTATTCAACACCGAAACAATCTCATGTCCTTTAAATAAGATAATATAGTCTGTTGGTAAATGCATCACTTCATATAATTCTGGATAATCTGGAAAGATTTCATACGCTTGATTTCCTTCTAGCGGTTGCGGATCAATCGTTTGATCGATTGGAGCAATATACCAAGTTTCATCATCAAAACGATGCGCATACCACTCTTCCACTTCAAACGTATGGTTCGCAATCACTAACGGTCCGTCAAAGCGGAATGGAATGAGACGTCCTAATGTTTTCGTACGTTTTCCAGTTTGAATCGTTTTACGAATAATATCTAAGAAATAAGAGAAATCTTCAACCCATTCATCTAGTAGTTTATGTTCGTGATTTTGAACAACCACTTGGAAATCTTCCCCTTTTGGAATGACTTTTACTTGTCCATAATGGATTGGAATTAAAGTGTCGACCTCGTCCCAATTCTCCTCAAAATATTCTTCTAAGAAAGTAAGCATATCTTCTGCTTCTTTTTGATACTCTTCATCAGCCACTAAAATCAGACGGTGACCATTCACTTCACGAATAAATTCCATAAAATCTCTCCTTTCACGTTTACTAGTGTACCTCATTTTTGAAAAATTTACCTGTATCATACCCGCAAACTGTAAAAATTTGTTATACTGAATGAAAGCAAGAAAGGAGCACATCGATGCAAAATAACCCTTTTTACAAGTTTTATCAAAAGTCTCTTGAAGAAAGACAAGAAACTTTATTAAATCATCCATCATTATCTAATGAAACGAAAGAACGACTCAATAATGGTCTTGCCCTACCAGAATCAGTAGCAGGTCAAATGGTTGAAAATCAAATTGAAATCTACGGTCTTCCTTATGGTATTGTTCCAGAATTAATCGTAAATGGTAAAAGTTATATCGTTCCTATGGTAACGGAAGAACCTTCTGTTATTGCTGCGGCGAGCTATGCTTCAAAATTAATCAACATGGCTGGTGGTACGACAACTGTTCAAGAAAAACGTGAAATGATTGGAGAAATTGCCATTGTAGAATCTCCTCTAACACTCGAAGAAGTAAAAACTAAACTTGACGAACAGAAAGAATCATTATTTACAATTGCTAATAATGCTCACCCTTCTATCGTGAAACGTGGCGGAGGAATTCGAGAAATATGGGTCGAAGAAAAATCTACTGACAAAGAAAGATTTTACATTTTCTACGTATCTGTGGATACAAAGGAAGCCATGGGAGCAAATATGCTGAACACCATCCTCGAAGCACTTGTGTCTCCAATCGAAGAGTTGACGCGTGGTGAAAGTATTATGGCGATCCTCTCAAATCTTGCTACAAACTCAGTTGTGACAGCTAGATGTGTCCTCTCACCAAGAATCTTAGATACTAGAACGACTAAAGGTGAAGATGTAATAGATCGAATCGTTTTAGCAAGTGAATTTTCAAAAGCAGATCCATACCGTGCAACTACACATAATAAAGGAATTATGAACGGTATTGATTCTGTCGTTATCGCTACAGGAAATGACTGGCGTGCAATTGAAGCTGGAATTCATGCCTATGCAAGTTTAAGCGGGAAATATCAACCACTGACAAGCTGGACAAAGGATGAAGCTGGAAACTTAGTGGGTACTATCACTCTTCCACTTCCTGTTGGAACGGTTGGAGGTTCTATTTCCATTCATCCAGGCGCACAATTTGCACACGAGTTACTCGGTCATCCAAGCGCTGTTGAATTAGCAGGAATTATTGCCTCAATTGGTCTAGCTCAAAACCTTGCTGCTGTACGAGCACTTGTGACTGACGGCATTCAAAAAGGACATATGCGACTCCAAGCCAAATCATTGGGACTTGCTGTTGGCGCAACAGAAGAAGAACTTCCGTTACTAATGAACTTACTCGCTAAAGCTCCACATTTAAATCAAGAAACTGCCAAATCTTTATTAGAAGAATTAAGAAAATAAAAAATAGACTTCCCTAGCCCTATGCTAAGGAAGTCTTCTTTATTTAGATTATCTTTCGTCTTCAGTGTATTCCATTAAAGTGAAGATGTCATATTCGCTAATTTTTTCGCGACCTTTTAAGTCTGTTAACTCTACTAAGAACGCTAAACCAACTACTTCACCGCCAAGTTTTTCAACTAATTTTGCAGCGGCAGCCATTGTTCCACCTGTTGCTAATAAGTCGTCACAGATAAGAACTTTTTGGCCAGGTTTTACAGCATCTTTGTGTAAGTGTAACTCTGCTGAACCATATTCTAAATCATATTCAACAGCGACTGTTTCACGAGGTAATTTCCCTTTTTTACGAGCTGGTGCAAAGCCGATTCCTAATTCATAAGCTACAGGACATCCAACGATAAATCCACGCGCTTCAGGTCCAACAATCATTTCAGCACCGATTTTACGTGCATAGTCAACGATTTGTTGTGTTGCGTATTGGTATGCTTTTCCGTTTGCCATTAATGGTGAGATATCACGGAAAATAATACCCTCTTTAGGATAGTTTGGAACACTAGCAATATATTCTTTCAAGTTCATTGAGAACTCCTCCTTTTATTTACCTTGTTGTGAGTCCATCCAACTCTTTAGTTCTTGGAACTGGCTATAGTTGAATTTCTTTTCAAGCAACATTTGTTCATTTAACTTTTTCAATAATGTTGACTCTTCTAAGTCATTTGTTTTTGGACTTTCGTTAATCATCAAATGTCCTTCTACTATTTTAACAAATTCCAACTCAAAAAACACTTTTAATATCACTCGGAATTGTTCAACTGGAATTTTGAGGAACCCAGCAACCGAAACTAGTTTTTCATTGTAAGGAATTTGTCCATGTGATTGGATATATTTATACACAGTACCAAATTTAGGCTTATCTGGAATCCCAGTTGTCACAACCGAGTTCTTCGTATACGCGATAACATAAAGCGGTAGAGGCCATTCCATTTTAAAGAAGGCTTCCACTTCTTCCACTTTCTCAGGTAAATCGAATAACACAATTGCTTTTTCCGTTGAATTTTGTCTGCAGTTACAAAAGATGAAAACTCCATCACACTTGAAGTGCTTGGAATTCTTGTTTCTAGTTCCTTCAAGTACACTTCGTTTGTTGCTAGATAAAGTGCATTTTCAACAGCTAGATGATCTTTTGTAATCTTAGAAGTACGCCAGTCGATAACGACTCTACCTTTAACAGCAATATCTTTTACTAATAATTGAGGAAGACGATTATTTTGCCATTCATTAATCTCTAACGTACCAGCAATACTAATCTTGGTATCTGGTTGAAGAGATGCTGACCATTCCCCTTTACTAAAGGCCATCGCCTGAAGTGTGTTTGAAGAATTGCCTTCTTTTAAATTCAACTTCAAGTGCTGTTTATCCGCTCCGAGTAATTGAGTCGAAGCTACTTGAATACCTTCTAGAGAAACAACTGGTTCGGGATTATCTGTTCCAAATGGTTTCAAGCTGGCTAGTGATTCAATCCAATCAACCGTGATCTCTTTTAATGGAAGAACTTCATCAATCATTAACGTAGCCTTTGCATCTAATAATTCTTGATGGTCTTTCGCATATTGTTCTAGTCCTTCGATAATCGTTGGAAGCAGTATCGTTTCGACTGTCAATCCAGCAGCCATATGATGTCCACCGAATTTTAGGAGACGATTTTTCACACTAGTTAACGCATCATAGAGATTAAATTCTCCAAATGAACGACCGCTACCTTTTGCTGTTAAGCCGTCTTCACTTATTCCTAAAACGATGGTTGGTTTTCCCGTCTGTTCAACGATTCGACTCGCTACAATTCCAAGAACCCCTTCATGCCAACCTGGTTGCGCTAATACAAGAACAGGTTGATTCAGCTGCTCTTGAATAAGCGGAGTAGCTTCTTCTACGATTTGATTTACGATTGATTGACGTCTTTCGTTTTCTGATTGCATGAAATCAACAATACTTTGTGCTTCCTCATCGTCAAATGTTGTCAACAACTGAACGCCTGGTGTGGCATCTCCAAGGCGACCTAGCGCATTTAAACGCGGTCCAATTTGGAATCCTATCGTCTTCTCATCTAATTTATCAACTTTAACGGATAACTTCTCAATGAGTGTCACAAGGCCAATACGCTGCGTTTGTTTCATTTGAGTGATTCCTAGTTTAGCAATCGTTCTATTTTCGTCTGTAAGGCTCACTAAGTCCGCAATCGTTCCAATAGCAGCTAATTCTACCATTTCCTCTGGAAACTCTCCTAGAAGCGCATGAGCAAGCTTAAATGCTACTCCAGCACCAGATAAGTCTCCACATGGGTAGTTTGCCTCTGGATGACGTGGATGAACCACTGCATAAGCTTCTGGAATTTCACTTGGGATTTCATGATGGTCCGTTAAAATAACATCACAGCCGTTTTCCATCGCATAGCGAATTGGTTCATGAGCAGCAATCCCACAGTCTACCGTAATAATAAGCGTATGGCCTTCTTCTATCACACGTTGGAATGCTGGAATATTAGGACCATAGCCATCAGTAAAGCGATTCGGTAAATAGTACGATACTTGAGCTCCTAGCATTTCAAGCGTTTCGTAGAGAATCGTTGTACTCGTAATCCCATCTGCATCATAGTCACCGTATATATGAATTAATTCACCATTTTCAATGGCTTCTTGAATACGCCCTACCGCTTTATCCATATCATGTAATAGGAATGGGTCGTGGATTAGATGTGGTGTTGGCGAAAGAAATTCTTGCAACTCTTCTGCTGTTTGAATCCCACGTTCCACACATAAGCGAACGAGATTTTCGGATACACCACTTTCACTTGAAAGAGATGTTACGAGTTCTTCATCCACATTCTCTTTTAACTTCCATGCATAATTTGCAAAACTCATCGTACACCTCCTCTACTTTTTATTGAAAATACTCCCTAATAGTCTATCTCCTAATTTCGGGAATAAAACATTTAATTTACTCGCAAAGTTCATTGATTTTGGTAAATTCACTTCACGTTTTTCTCTTTCAATTCCTTAACAACTTCTCCTGCAACCTTTACTGGATCTAATACTACAGCGCCTAATTGCTCTAAGTATTTTCCAGTTGACTCGGCTTTATCAAAGAAGTCTGTCGCAATCGGACCAGGATTTACAGTCATCACATGGATACCATATGGTTTTAATTCCAAACGTAGTGCATTCGAATACCCTAATACTCCAAACTTCGTTGCTGAATACACGGATGATTTTACCGTAGCCGATTTTCCAGCTTGAGAAGCGATATTCACAATTACTCCGCCCTTATCTTCAATAAACCTAGGTACAAAATGCTGACTGATTTTAATCAATGTATTCAAGTTTAACTGAAGCATTTGACTAATCTCAGATTCACTCAAGTCTTTAGCTAATTTAAGGTAGCCAAGGCCAGCATTGTTGATGACCATCGTAATTTTGTATGATTCATCAAGAGTTGCTAATAATTCTTGAACAGACGCATCATCGGTTAAATCACACGAATAAATATCGACAGGTTTAGACGTGTTCAATTTGCACTCCGCAGCTACTTGTTCTAGTTTAGCAGTGTTTCGAGCCACAAGAATGAGTTGCACATCTCTTTTAGCTAATTCCAATGCGATTTGCGCGCCAAGCCCACCGCTAGCTCCGGTCACAAGGGCCACTTGATTTGTAAACCATTTAGCGTCCTTCATGATGTTTTATCCTTTCAACGGTCACAATGTCGAAGTCTTTGACAACTTGAACATTTTCAAAAATCTTTTTAGCCTCGTCTTCTAACTCTTGAGATTGTTTGCCAAGATAGCGAGCACTGATATGCGTTAATAAAAGTCGCTTCACTTCGGCATTTTTAGCCACTTCAGCCGCTTGAAGACTTGTTGAATGGAAATGACGATAGGCTTGTTGCCCTTTATCTCCTTCGTATGTCGCCTCGTGAACGAGAACGTCCGAACGATAGGCTAAGAGTTCACTAGCTTCACATTTACGAGTATCCCCGCAAATGGTCACCACGCGTCCTTTAATATCTGGAGAAATATAATCTTGTCCATTCACGACCGTTCCATCTTCTAGAGTAATGGTTTCCCCTTTTTTCAACTTACCAAAGAGTGGCCCAAAAGGAATTCCTAACTCTTTTAGACGGTCCGCTTGCAGTTCGCCTGGTTGATCCTTTTCTGTCACACGGAATCCATACGAAGGAATCCCATGTTCGAGTCGCTTCATTTCTACTTTAAAATGTTTATCTTCGAAAAGAAGACCTTCCTTTTCAAATTCAACTACTTTTAAAGGATATCCTAATTTAGAACAAGAAGCTTGAATCGTCGTGTCGATAAAGTTCTTAATCCCTTTAGGACCATAGAGGGTTAAATCATCTTCTCCTCCTTGGAAAGAGCGACTAGTGAGTAGTCCAGGTAACCCAAAGATATGATCTCCGTGCATATGTGTAATGAAAATCTTCTTGATTTTTCCTGGACGAATATTTGTATTTAAAATTTGTTGCTGTGTAGCTTCTCCGCAATCGAATAACCACACCTCATTAATCTCATCGAGAAGCTTTAATGCAATTGAAGTGACGTTTCTCATTTTAGAAGGCACGCCAGCGCCTGTTCCTAGAAATTGCAATTCCATTTTAATTTCCTCTCAATGTTTCATAAATTTTTTTCGCAAAGAAGAGCGCTTCTTCATGAGCCCCTACTTCTGTTACATAAGATTTATGTGAATAGAACCAATCTTGGTCTTTTGAATATTCATTCCAATCAAGAACGTGGACATTCGAATACTTCTCGCTGACTGCTTCGTATACATTATTCACATCATCTCTCCATGTTTTAGACGTCGTTGTTGTCACAAGGAAGATTTGTTTTTCCATACCGATTCGTTTCAATTCACGTTCCAATTGTCCTTTAGTAAAAGCACTATTGGCACCAAACATTAATACAACAATGTCATTTAATTGATTCTTCGATTTCAATTCATTAATCGTCGAAGATAAATCCGTTACTTGTGCAATCGGTGTTGCATGCATCACGGCGTTTGGATAAATCGTTGTTAGTTCATTCGCAATTGCAAGTAGCGATTGATCCCCGATAAAGGTAATCGAACTATTACTGCTAAAGACAGTTTCTTCACGCGTTAATCCAACCACATTATTAATCGTCTTCAATAGCTTCTTATCTGTTTGTTGGGTATTATCCACAATTGTTTGGTTCGTATGGATTAATTCTGTAAGAGTAGCCTCTTGTTCAGACAATTTACTTGTAGACTGTACAAGTCCTACCGCTAAAATAATGAGCGGCACTGCACAGATTCCAAATAAAATTTGTTTTCCATAAGCTGTCTTTTCATTCAACAGCCCCATCAATTTACGGACAATTTGTAGATAACGTCTCTTCTCAAACACTTGATACCATAATTCTCCAAAGAAGAGAATGAGTACCAATTGAATGATGCCGTGAATTAAATTACTTGAACCAGCAATCCCCATTTTTGCTTGGTATAACACAATAATCGGTAAGAACCATAAATAATAAGATAAACTTCTACGACCAATGACGGTTAATGGTTTGAAACGGAATAAAATTCCAGTCCCTACTTTAGGATGCAAGCTCATCAAAATAATAGCAGCTACGGTTAAGTCAAAAAGCAACATTCCCCCACGATACGTAATATCTTCGTTACGTCCAAGTGTAAATAACAAGATGAACATTAACACGATCGGGATTAATCTTAAATTTTGCTCATATGGCACTCTAGATTTATGTTCCTTCTGGAAACGATCTAAAGGATATAGCAATGCCGTACATGAACCAATCAGCATTGAGAACAATCGAGTCCCAGTGCTCATTGTGACGTACGTTAATGAGTCTGCCCCTTTATAACTAAAGAGCATTAATCCAAATGAAGCTGTCGCTAATACGACAATCGCCACAAATAATGAATTATGCTTCTTAAGGAATAAACTTAAGAAGGCAAACACAATCGGCCACAATAAGTAAAACTGAAAGGCCAATGAAATATACCATAAGTGTTCAAATGGATTTTCCGTTAATAAGTTTGGAATAAACGTTTGTGCTTGGAAAATCTGCCACCAGTTATTTAAAAATACAAGACTGGAAGTAAATGACCCTCTTAAGTTCACCAACATCTCATTTTGAAACAGTGTAATATAAATGAACACTAGAACGAGCATTGCAATTAAAGGAAGCGCAATACGTGCTAGTCGTTTTAATAAAAACTGCTTCAAAGGAATCTTTCCATCGTTCATCAAACTTGTCATTAAGCGGTTTGTCATAAAGTAACCCGCTAAAATGAGGAAGATGTCCAATCCAAGAAATCCACCCGGCAAGCGATAAGAATACAAGTGATAAATAATGATACTAAGGATTCCTATCGCTCTTAGGCCGTCAAATGAAGATACGTAAAAACGTTTTTCCATCTCACTTCTATCAATCATATTCAAAACTCCTTAATCTACGAACTCAAATGAGAAATTTAGAATACGTACTAAATCGCCATTTTCAGCGCCTTTTTCACGTAAAGTGCTATCTACACCCATTCCACGTAATTGACGTGAGAATCGCATAACAGACTCATCATGTTCCATATTTGTCATCTTGAATAGTTTTTCAATCTTGTCACCATACAGTACCCAAGTTCCATCTGGATCTCTTGTCACTTTGAATGGTGCTTCCTCTTCTTCTAATCCATAAACGATATGTGTTTCCACTACTTCTTCGTTTAATGGGAAGAATTCGGTTTCTTCTAAAACTTCAGCAGTTCTAGCCAGCAATGCTTGAAGACCTTCGCGACGATAGGCAGAAATCGGGAAATCTCTGGCATTTCTTCTCCTTCAGCTAAGCTATCTGCTAAATCTTTCTTAAACTTCTCTAAGTTTTCTTCTGCTTGAGGTTGGTCCATTTTGTTTGCCACAATCAGCATTGGGCGTTCCAATAAGCGTAAGTGATAACTTCCGAGTTCTTCTTGAATAATCTTGTAATCTTCAAAAGGATCGCGGCCTTCCATTGCGGCCATATCAATTACATGAAGTAATACTTTTGTACGTTCGATATGTTTTAAGAAATGAATACCCAGCCCTACACCTGTATGGGCTCCTTCAATTAATCCTGGTAAGTCTGCAACAACGAATTGCTCGCCATTTGGAGACTGCGCCATTCCTAATTGAGGATTTAACGTTGTAAAGTGATAGTCTGCAATTTTTGGTTTTGCACTTGAAATCACAGATAGTAAAGTCGATTTTCCTACTGACGGGAATCCAACTAAACCAACGTCAGCTAAAACTTTTAATTCTAAATCGAGTTCAAACTCTTCCCCCTGGTTCACCATTCTCAGCAATGTCTGGTGCAGGGTTTTTATGCGTTGCAAAACGGATATTTCCTCGACCACCACGGCCTCCTTTAGCAACTACTACTTCTTGCCCATCTTCTACTAAGTCAGCAATTAAGGCTTTCGTTTCAGCATTTCTTACGATTGTTCCTGGTGGAACTTTAACGATTAAGTCTTCTGCTCCACGGCCATACATACTCTTACTCATGCCGTTTTCACCAGGTTTTGCTTTGAAATGACGTTTATGACGGAAATCTAATAAAGTTCTAAGTCCTGAATCGACTTTAAAAATGACACTTCCGCCTTTACCGCCGTCTCCACCAGCCGGGCCTCCGTCTGGTACGTATTTTTCACGACGAAACGCAACCATTCCGTCTCCACCTTTTCCGGCTTTGACTTGAATCGTGGCACGATCATAAAATACTGCCATTTCATTCACTCTCCTTTCTGTGTGAGGGGTCTTATTTAACGATTAATGATGTGAAATTTGCTAAATCTAAAATGATTTCAGATAGTAATCCTAAGAATCTTAGACGGTTACGACGAGTCGCTTCATCATCCACCATTACCATGTTTTCATTGAAGAAATCATTAATTTTTGGTGCCATTGCTTCTAAATGACTGTACAATTCTTCAGGAGTTAATGAACCAACTTTTGCATTCAACTCTTGAATAGCTTTCACTAAGTTACGTTCACTTTCTGTTTCAAGACGATCTTCTAAGATTTCACCACTCGCATCATCTTTAGCTTTTGCACTAATATTGATAACACGGTTTAAGGCCTCTGTAATTCCTTTAAATTCTTCAGATTCAGAAACAGCTGAAAGAACTTTCGCTGCTTTTAATTGTTCAGGAACTGATGAAGTATTGCTGTTCACAACCGCGTCGATAATATCATGACGTTTCGTAATTGTTGCAATACGTTGTGCCACACGTTCACGAATAAGCTTAAGATAAACTCTTCAATTTCATCTTCTTTACCTGTTAGGAACTCAGCGTAATCAAGACCTAACAATAGTTTTGTAAAGTCTTCAATTTCAATATTCCAATCAAAGGCCGCAAGAATTTGTACAAGCCCCATTACTTGACGACGAAGTGCATAAGGGTCGTTTGAACCAGTTGGAAGCATTCCAGCAGCTGTGAAGCTTAAGAAAGTATCTAATTTATCTGCAACCGCAAGTAAAGCACCTGGTACAGAAGAAGGTAATTCACCATCTGCACTTGTTGGCATATAGTGTTCACGGATTGCTTGAGCTACTTCAGGAGTTTCACCTTGTTTCAAGGCATAGATTTCACCCATGATTCCTTGTAATTCAGGGAACTCTCCAACCATGTTCGTTACTAAGTCGAATTTGTAAATAGAAGCCGCACGTTGCGCTGTGACAACGACATCACTTGGTAAGTTCAATTCTTTTGCAATACGTCCCACAAGTAATTGCACGCGGTCCATCTTCTCTGTCATAGAACCAATCTTGGCATGGAAGTTTAATGTTTCTAATTTCTTCAAGAAAGTTGTCATAGGAATCTTTAAGTCTTCTTCATAGAAGAATAAAGCATCTTCTAGTCGAGCTGTTAATACTTTTTGATTTCCTTTAGCAACGTTTTCAATCATGTAGTCGTTACCGTTACGAACAGAAACGAAGAATGGTAATAATTGTTTTTCTTGGTTATACACAACGAAATAGCGTTGGTGTTCTTTCATTGATGTAACTAATACTGGTTCTGGAACGACTAAGTATTTTTCATCGAAAGTACCCGCAAATGCTGTTGGGTATTCAAGGATTGAGCTTACTTCTTCTAATAAATCTTCATCAATTGGAATAATCCAGTTGTTTTTAGCAGCTAGTTCTTCAATTTGCTTGCGAACTAAAGCTTTACGTTCATCTTGGTTCACGATGACAAATTGTTCAGCCAAAGCTTTTTCATAGCTTTCTGGTCTTTCAATGGTTGCTTCTTTTCCTAAGAAACGATGACCTCTTGAAGTACGTCCGGCTTTACATCTAATACGCCAATTTCTTCGATGACTTCATTGCCGTATAACGCAACAATCCAGTGAATTGGACGTAAGTATTCAAATGTATGAGCTGCCCAACGCATTGTCACTGGGAATTTCATATCTGTAATCACAGAAGATAGTTTTTTAACGACTTCTTTCGTTGATTTACCAGCAATATGTTGTTTTACATGAATGTATTCAACACCGTTCACTTCTTCAACGTAAATATCATCTGTTGTTAACCCTTTTCCACGAACAAATCCTTCAGCCGCTTTTGTCCAAGCACCGTCTTTTTTCGCAATTGCTAAAGATGGTCCTTTAAAGATTTCTTCGCGGTCAGCTTGTTCTTCGACTAAGCCATTTACACGAACCGCCAATCTTCTTGGAGTTGCAAATGCTTCTACAGACTCAAATTCTAAGTTTTCATCTTTGAAGAAGTCTTCTACACGTTTTGCTAATTGCTCTGAACTTGAACGAACATATTGAGCAGGTAATTCTTCTAAACCGATTTCTAATAATAATGATTGTGTCATTCTTTCTCCTCCAAACTCTCTTATTTCTCTTTCAATAATGGGAATCCTAATGCTTCACGTTCAGCCACGAAGGTTTTCGCGATTGTACGAGCCATTTTACGAATACGGCCAAGGAATCCAGCACGGTCTGTTGCAGAAATAATTCCGCGAGCATCCATTAAGTTAAATGCATGAGAGCATTTCAATACATAGTCATAAGCTGGGTGCACTAAGCCTTTTTCCATTAAGACAGTTGCTTCTTTTTCAAAGTCTGTAAATAATTGCATTAATAATTCTGCATTGCTTTCTTCAAAAGCGTATTTAGAATGTTCATATTCAGGTTGTGTGAAGATATCCCCATATTTAACATCTCCAGTCCAAACTAAATCATAAACACTCTCTACTTCTTGAATATATGAAGCAAGACGTTCTAAACCATAAGTAATCTCACTTGTTACAGGGTGACATTCTAGTCCACCTACTTGTTGGAAATACGTAAATTGAGTTACTTCCATTCCGTCAAGCCATACTTCCCATCCTAAACCAGCACAGCCAAGAGATGGGTTTTCCCAGTTATCTTCCACGAAACGAATATCGTGTTCTAATGGGTTGATTCCAAGAGCTTCTAGGCTTCCTAAATATAATTCTTGAATATTTTCAGGAGATGGTTTCATCACCACTTGGAATTGGTGGTGTTGGAATAAACGGTTTGGGTTTTCCCCGTAACGTCCATCTGCAGGACGACGTGAAGGTTCCACGTATGCTGCATTCCATGGTTCAGGCCCAATGGCACGAAGGAATGTATAAGGGCTCATTGTCCCTGCCCCTTTTTCAGTATCGTATGCTTGAAGAAGCAAGCATCCTTGGTTAGACCAATAATTTTGTAATGTTAAAATAATTTCTTGAACACTTAATTTTTTTGCCATAATTGTTCCCCTTTCTATTGTGCATTCACAACTGGATAGAATTCATAAATCACACCAGGAATCACTTCACATTTAACTTCTTTAATCGCTTCATTTTTCGTTTTAAAACCGTACATTGAATGGTTTACACTTGTTTGGAATTGCTCCAACACTTCGTCATCATGACCAATCACACTGACTTTAATCGGCGCTAATGACACCACCTTCAATTGAAAATCTTTGAATTCTGAAGCTGGGATGACCATTGTAAAATCCATACTATTTCCTCCTTTATCTAAATAAAAAAGTCCCTATGTACACAAAAAGCATACATAGGGACGACTAATCGCGGTTCCACCCTAATTTCTTGGTTTAAAACCAAGCTTCATTGTTGATAGACTCAAGTGCGCCACTTTTAATGACCATGATATGGATTCCACCAGCCCATACTCTCTTTGACATTTTATCATTAAAAATCTCACCGTCAACGTCCTATTAATCTTTCACTATAGTACCGATAATTGCTTAAAAAGTCAAGTAAAGACAGCGTTTTGCGCTACTCTTAATCTTGTCCTCTATTCTGCATTAACGTTTCCCATTCGACCATCTGATCTAAGAATTTTTTGCTCTTCAAACGAATGCCCACATACTCTTCCATAATGGTGTCAAACAGGCGTCTTAACTCACTTGTAGTCTCATTCGATAACTGAATAGACCCTATTTGTTTTGGAGAAGAAACAAGAGCTAATTGCCTTGCGACATACAATGCCTTTCTAGACAATTGCATGCGGTACTCGTCTTCATCTAAGTGATTCTTGCACAGACATCCATGCTTCTGAATTGAAAAATCGACCAAGTCTGTATCTCGATTACAAATGACGCAATGTTGCCATTCCACCTCGACTCCATAGTAACGTAGAATCTTGATTTCAAAGAAACGCAAAATCACTTCCGCATCGACTCCATTATTAATGGCTTCAATAGAGTCCCAAAGCAGTTGGAACACCGTCTTATTCACAATATGGTCATCCATCACCGCATCTGTTAATTGCGTTAAATACGCTAAAACTGCTTGTGCCTTTACATCTTGCAAGACAATCGTCGCAGGCTTTATATCGTGACTATCCTTTAGGAAACTAAACCCATTTTGATGAATATGCCCAAGAAAAGTCGCTCTTGTAAACACCTGTGTTGCAGCTGTTAATGGATGATTGCTTTGCTGTGCATTTCGTAAAAAGAACATTAACTTTCCGTGGTCTCTCGTCAAAATTTTAACAAGCATATCTTTCTCGCGATACGCCTGTCTCATTAAGACAATTCCATCAAAATAGTGATAATAATCCATTTGATTCCATCCTAATCTCTATAGTCTGTATCTCGATATCCGTATTCTTGTAAGTTACTCTTACGTTTACGCCAATCTTTCTCAACTTTTACCCACAGTTCAAGGTAAACCTTATTTCCAAGTAATTGTTGAATATCGCGTCTCGCTCTCGTCCCAATCTCTTTTAAGAGACGTCCACCTTTACCAATAATAATGCCTTTTTGCGATTTCGCTCCACGATGATATTCGCATACACATGTACTTTATCGAATTCATCTTTTTGCATTTTATCCACTGTTACAGCCACTGAGTGAGGAATTTCTTCCTGTGTTAATTGTAAAATTTTCTCACGAATCAATTCTGATACAACAAAGTACTCAGGGTGATCGGTGATTTGGTCTGCTGGATAATATTGTGGTCCTTCAGGAAGTGCGTTAATGAGGCCTTCCATTAGTTCGTTCACATTATTCCCTTGTAGTACTGAAATTGGGAATACACCAGCAAAATCAAGTGCATCTTTATAACTTTCTACACGTTCTAATAACACTTCTGGAGTTACAAGGTCAATCTTATTTAATACTAAGAAAATCGGTGTCTTAATTCCTTTTAGTTTTTCAATAATGAAGTCGTCTCCTGATCCACGTTTTTCACTAACGTTCACCATAAATAACACTGCATCTACTTCTTTTAGCGCAGAATAAGCACTCTTCACCATGAATTCCCCGAGTTCATGTTTTGGTTTATGAATCCCTGGAGTATCTAAGAAAACGATTTGAGCATCGTCTTTCGTATAAACTCCTTGAATTTTATTTCTTGTTGTTTGTGCCTTGTCAGACATGATGGCAATCTTTTGACCAAGCACATAGTTCATAAATGTTGATTTGCCGACATTAGGACGACCTACAATCGCCACAAATCCTGATTTGAATGGTTTTGTCATACTCTCTCCTTAAAAATGAATCCATTTTGGCAAAATAATGATGATTGCAATGACTACTGTAAAACTAGCGCTGAGTAACACTCCACCAGCTGCAATATCTTTTGCCTTCTTTGCTTCAATATGATATTCCTTTTTCACTAGTAAATCGACTAAATTTTCAACGACGGTGTTTAAGATTTCCATGAGAAACACAATGAAAATACACAGTAAAATAAAACACCATTCGACTGCTGATAAACCAGAGAAAAAACTAATTATAATCGTTAGCCCTGCAATGCAGAGATGCGCCTTCATGTTTCTTTCTTCTCGAATCACTGTTTTAATACCATCTATGGCATGCTTTAGTGACGTCAAAAAGTTAGAATTCTTTTCTGTTTGTTTATGCGTCATCACGTTTCAACCCATATGCTTCTAGGATTTCTTTTTGCAATCCTGTCATTTCAGCTTCCTCTTCTTCTGTTTGGTGATCATAACCGTTTAAGTGCAAGAAGCCATGCAGTGCTAAAAATCCAAGTTCACGTTCAAGCGAATGTCCATAGTCTTCTGCTTGTTCTTTTGCACGGTCTAAAGAAATAACGATATCTCCAATCGAAGTTACAAAGCTATCGTCCTCTTCCATAATGGACTTCATACTTTCAAAGTCATCATCTGAATCATCTAACGCAAAACTAATCACATCTGTAACCTTATCAATATTTCTAAACTCACGGTTAATTTCACGAATACGTTCGCTAGAAATAAATGAGATACTACATTCTTTATTTTCAGGGATTTTTAAGTAATCCGCAGCAAAACTAACTACACTATGCACAAGTTCTTGATGGCTTTCTGGTACTACTTCTGTTTCATCGATAATTTCAATAATCATATTAAAAACTCCTTTTTTAGCGTCACTAATATTGTAACAAACTCCCTACATTATTGGAACTTTGACGGTCTTCAAAGTCTATCTTTTACAAAAAAGAACTCCCCTCAACTATACCTTGTTGAAGGGAGAAATTTCTTAAGCTTGTTTTTTAGGAAGTTTTGGATATTCGATTCTTGAATGGAATGTTCCGTTTAATGAAGCCACAATATTCTTTTCGATAATCGCTAACTCTTTCAACGTAATATCACATTCAACAAATTGTTCATCCTCCAAGCGATTCATAATAATCGAATGTACTAAGTTTTGAACTTTCTCAAGCGTTGGTTCTTTCATCGCACGAGTCGCAGCCTCAGCACTATCCACGATATTGATGACTGCAGATTCTTTTGTTTGTGGTTTAGGGCCTGGATATCTGAAATCTGCCTCATCCGCATCTGGATTGTCTTTTAAGGCTTCAGCATAGAAATACTTCATCAATGTCGTTCCATGGTGTTCCGCACAAATATCAATCACTGATTGTGGCAATTGATGTTGTTTAAGAATTTCTACCCCTTTACGAACGTGATCAAAAATAATCTCTTTCGATTCATATGGTCCAATCATCTTATGAGGGCTTTCCATATGCGCTGGTAAGTTCTCGATAAAGAAGAACGGATGCTCTGTCTTACCAATATCGTGATAATAACAAGCTACCCTCGCCAATTGTGAATCTCCACCAATGGCTTCCACACAGTTGGCTGAAATGTTTGCCACCATCAAACTATGATGATAAGTTCCTGGAGCTTTTGTAATCAAATCTTTTAACAATGGTTGATTTGGATTTGATAATTCTGCCCATAATAGTACGGAACTATCCTCGAATAAATACGTAAAGTACGGCATCAAAATGACAGGAATAAGGAATGATAAGAACCCACTCACTGCCGCAAAAGCGAATAACCACGCTGATTGCGTTGATACCAAATCATAGTTACTAAAGAATACAAACGGAACCATTAATGCTAAAGGAATAATGATTTGTAATAGTAATTGTTTAAACCACGATAAATCTTTCCAGTATACCTCTTGAATCACTCCAAGCCATGCTGCAAGTGAGAAGTAAACCGTCGTCAACGCGATTTCGGTGTTAATACTGTCGCTACCAAACATATACCATACTAAAATTGGATAAACTAACATCGCAATAATTGTAAAGTAAAACTTCGAAGTTAATTTATAAATGATGTAGATAAATCCGGCAATCGGGAAAGCTACACCAATATAATCGATTCCACGATTTTGCAGGAATGATAGAATTTTTAGTAAGATTGCTCCAATTGTGAACACTACTGAGAACACAGTCAGTTCATTAACACGTGTATCCCACTCTTTGCTGGATGCTCCCATTTTGAAACGGAATGAGAATGCTAGTAGCGATACAAATAAAATCGTCAAGAAAATTAAGTAACTATACAATTGATGATAATTACTTGAGTTTCCATCAATACCTAATAATTTTAGAAGACGCAAATCTTCTTGAGTAATGATGTGCCCTTCTTGAATCAACACTTGTCCTTGTAAAATACGGACCGGTGAAACACTTTGTTTGGCATTTTCTTTTGCACTATTCGTTGCGTCTTTGTCCACAACATTATTGACAACGATACTATTCGTTAACAGTTGTCCAAGCATTTCACGTTCATTATCTGTAAATCCTCCGTTAAAGAGCGATTTTTTAGCTGCTTCTTGTGCTTGTAGCAAATTAGATTCCGTAATAGATTTATCCATTTGCTCTTTAATTGCATTCTCAATAGCTGATTCGTAGTCATCCAATTTATCTGAGCTAACAGAAAGTAATTGAATGATGACACTATCTGGAATATACAAAGCAAAATCACGAATGGCTTTATTTTCCGATTCTAAACTCTTCTTGAAATAAGTGAGTCGATCTTGAAGCGTTGCGACTTTTGTTGATACTTCACCAGAAGTCGTGGTTGTAGAATCTATCGCAAAGATTTCACTTGAAGCTTTTGCTGCGACTGTCTTAATCGCTTGGAAAAACTGTTTCACTTTATCAATTTGTTGTTGCTCGCGATTTTGGTCGAATACATAAATATCGCCAACACCGTCCATCGCCATCTGTTGATTCTTCTCAGTCTGTTCTTTATCCTCTACTGATTTCGGTGCACGAACAGTTTCTTTTGCAACTTGATTTAATTCAAATGAATAAGAAGTTGGCTGAACATTACTCCATCCTAATATTAATAAGAATAGGAATGTGACACCTAATAGTGCAGGTAGATAGAAAATTCCTAATGATTCTTGAAACTTACGGAGCTTTTGTCTCACTTTCTTCACCTCGTTCCTTCTCAGTGCTATTAGAAGCTGAGTAGGCATTAATAATTTCGGATACGATTGGATGACGTACAACGTCTCCTGCATCAAATTCTACAAAGGCAATGCCATTGATTCCTTTAAGTTTACGTTCTGCATCCAAAAGACCACTCGCTTGATGCCCTTTTGGTAAGTCAATTTGTGATTTGTCTCCATTGACAATCATTTTCGAGCCAAAACCTAGACGTGTTAAAAACATCTTCATTTGTGCTCTTGTTGTATTTGCGCTTCATCTAAAATAATAAATGAATCTTCTAATGTACGACCACGCATATACGCTAGTGGGGCCACTTCAATCACACCTCGTTCTAAGAGACGATTTGTGTGCTCCATACCGTATACGGTATATAAAGCATCGTATAACGGACGTAAATATGGATCCACTTTTTCTTTTAAGTCCCCTGGTAAGAACCCTAAGTTTTCACCGGCTTCAACGGCAGGACGTGTCAAGATGATTTTCTTCACTTCGCCTTTCTTCAACGCTTGAACAGCCATCACTACGGCTACGAACGTTTTACCAGTTCCAGCAGGCCCAATACCAAATACCACATCCGTTTTCTTAATCGCATGAATGTATTGTTGTTGACCATATGTTTTGGCACGAATTGCTTTTCCTGCGAATGTACGTCCAATTTCTTCGTTATATAAATTAACAAAGTAATCCAAAGTACCACGTTTGGCCATCTTTACAGCCGTAATGATATCAGTTTTTGAAATACTGATTCCACGTGCAATTAAGTCTTGAAGCTGATTAAGCAGTTCTTTTACTTGCGAAACAGCCTCTTCTTCTCCAGTAATAAAGAGTTGCTCACCACGATGGGTAATTTGTACTTGAAATGAATCTTCAATAAAACGAATATTCTGATCTTGAGAACCAAATAATTGAATTAATTGAGGATTATCGCTTAATTCAACACTTGCTTTAAAGGTTTCTTTTTCCAATCAGTTATCCTCCAATCCACACTTATTTGTTTAAGTGTGCTTTTACTTGTTCTTTAATGACATTACCGTCTGCTTGTCCTTTAAGAGCTTGCATTACGGCACCCATTAATTTACCGAATTCTTTTTGTGTTGTTGCTCCTACTTGTTCAGCGATTTCGGCAATTTTTGCTTGCACTTCTTCTAATGAAAGTTGCGCTGGTAAGTACTTCTCAACAATCGCTAATTCGCCTTGAGTTTTTTCAACTAATTCTTGGCGTTCTGCTTTTTCGAATTCAACAATAGAATCACGACGTTGTTTTGCTTCGCGTGATAAAATTGTTAATTCTTCTTCAGGTGTTAAATCTGATTTTTTGTCAATTTCAGCAGCTTGAATCGCTGTTTTAATCATACGTAATACAGCTAATGTTTCTTTGTCTTTAGCTTTCATCGCTGTTTTGATATCGTTATTAATTGTTTCTTTTAATGACATTATAATCGCTCCATTCTTTTGATTTCGTTTGATTGATAAAAAAAGACTGGGACTAATAGCCCCAGCCTGACATAGTCTATGATACACAGAGTTGACTAGAACTTGCGTTTACGAGCTGCCTCTGATTTTTTCTTACGTCTTACACTTGGTTTTTCATAAAACTCACGTTTGCGAGCCTCTTGTAAAGTTCCGGTTTTAGAAACAGTACGTTTGAAGCGACGAAGAGCATCATCAAGTGATTCGTTTTTACGAACAACTGTTTTTGACATATCCTATTCCCTCCCTCCGAGCAATAAAAAGTAACTGTTTTCTTTTGAATAGAATAACCAAACAAACGAAATGTCCTTTTTTTCATTATAGGAAAGGTTCCATAAAATGTCAATCAACTTTACTAAGGTTCTTTCAACTTTTTTAGGAAAGCCTTAAACTACGCTTTTGCCGCGCACTTTTCGCAAAGACCAAAAATTTCAAAACGATGTGAATGAATTTCGCATCCTTCTAATTGATCTTTAAAGAAATCCATTGGACACATATCAATCTCTCTTGTGCTACCACATTTTTCGCAAATGAAATGGTGGTGATGTCCATGAGCTTGGCAACGGAATCTAAATAATTTTTCGCCGTTCAATTCTGTTTCTTCTAAAATATTCAATTGTACAAAAGTATATAAATTACGATAAATCGTATCATAACTTAATTGTGGGAATTCAGGCGCAATCAATTCTTGCACTTGCTTTGCTGACAAGTAACGGTTGGCATCATTTAAAATCTCAACAAGTCGTTGGCGTTTATTCGTATGTTTATAACCCGCTTCTTTTAAGATTTCTAACGCTTCTTCTACATGATTATGTGAATGGTCATGATGATGATGTTCTTTATGACCTGAGTGGTCGTGACCACAGCAATGATCGTGTGAATGCATATTACTTCCCTCTTTCTTGTTTTAATAACTCTTCAATCCAGTTTGAATCAAATTTTCCAGAACGAATCATTTCAATTTCTTTTTTTGTATGGCGCAATTTGAACTTTTTCTTCCACTTTAATCCAAGGTGTTTCGAGAATCTTTGGAAGCTGTTTAAATTCAGGAACATTAATAACGTTCATGAGCGCTTCAAATCCGATTTCTCCAAAACCAAAGTTCTCATGTCTATCTTTATGAGCCCCCACAGGATTTTTCGAATCATTTACATGAAGGACTTTAATACGGTCAAGGCCAACTGTTTTATCAAAATGAGTTAATACTCCTGATAAATCATTTTTAATATCATACCCTGCATCGTGAACGTGGCATGTATCAAACGTTACGGATAAATGTTCATTGTGCGTCACTCCGTCGATAATACGTGCTAATTCTTCGAATGTACGAGCTAGCTCTGTTCCTTTACCCGCCATTGTTTCTAATGCGATTTGAACTTTTTGATCTTTCGTTAGAACTTGGTTTAATCCGTAGATGATTTGGTTTATTCCAACATCCACACCAGCCCCTACGTGAGAACCAGGATGTAGAACAACTTGTGTAGCACCAACCGCCTCTGCACGTTTCAATTCTTCTCTTAAAAATTCGATTGCAAATCAATATAGCCTTCTTTTGTAGTGTTAGCTAAGTTAATAATATAAGGCGCATGGACAACAACTTCTTCAATGCCATGTTCTTTCATGTACTGTTTCCCAGCTTCAACATTTAACTCTTCAATTGGTTTTCTTCTTGTGTTTTGCGGAGCACCTGTATAAACCATCATGACATTTGCGTTATAACTTGCTGCTTCCTTTGCTGAATTCAAGAGCATTTCTTTTCCGCTCATCGAAACGTGAGACCCAATTAACATAATCATCCTCCAAATATTTCATTATTCTCTATTATTTTACTAAAATAATTCTTCTGCAATCAAGCTGTAAGCAATTTTTTATACACAAATAGCGCTTTTATTGGTATAATAAGGAAGAAATATACAAATAAAAAGGAGCCCTTATGGATTCATTACTGAAATTCTTTAAGAAGAAAAATATACAGCAACTGCTGGGCTTTCTTGTTTCTCTTCTACTTCTGTGGATTATCGCCTATCCATTAGTAAGTGAAAGTTCAACAATAAAACCGCAAGCAAATACGCACCAGGCAAATACGGATACGAATAGTGGCAATACGGCTACTCAAACATCTACAGTGGTTAAAAATAAAATTGTAGAATTCGCAGTCAATACAAGCGATAAGGCGTTAAAGGTATACCATACGATGGATGCTAAAGGCATTCCAGTTGGTGAAATTACGAAGAACCAATACTTGTTGGCCCTTGCATAAACTCGACAACGGTTGGATTCAAGTTCAATATGACGATCAAGTAGCCTATATCGAGGATAAAGATATCCTTCTTACTACGATGATGAAAGGATATGCTTCTGGCGGATTGAAATTACGCGAAACACAGGATGAAAATTCGAAAGTTCTCTTAACGATTCCTAAATGGCGAACTCTTCTACCTCATTGAAGAATTGAACGATAAAGTCTTAAAAGTTCGTTACTTTGATAAAGAAGGTTATGTGGATAGCGACTCTACAAACTACGCGATTGAATTGATTCAAGAAATTCTCAACAAACAAGCTAGTCTTCCAACAACCATTGACTCTAACAAAGATGTTTGTTACAAAACTAAAAGAAACACCTATTTACTCAGCTTCCAACGTCACTTCCGAATTAATCGGTACAGTAGATAAAGGAACACAATTTGTGTATGAAGACCGCGAAGGCGATTTCTATAAAGTATCTGTTGGTAATGGAAAATACGGTTATATTCCTTACTGGCTAGTGACTACAAACTTTGCCGGAATCGAAACGGATGAAACGATTCCTCAAGGGATTAAGAATGCAACAATTGTCATCGATCCAGGGCACGGTGGTGAAGATCCAGGTGCTGTTGTGAAACTTCAGTGAAAAACACGAAGCAGACCATACATTAACAACTGCTCTACTTGTGAAGAAAGAACTCGAAGCAATGGGAGCAAAAGTTATCTTAACTAGAACAAGCGACACTTCTGTTTCACTTGCTGAACGTGCTGAAATTAGTAATAAAAATAATGCAAATGCATTTATTAGTATTCACTTTGACTCGTCTGAAGATGATAGTGCAAGCGGAACAACAGCCTACTACTACAGTGATAAGAGCGAAAGTCTCAGTCAGACAGTGAATAAATACTTATCTCGAAATCTACCATTGAAAAACCAAGGAAGCAGATTCCAAAACTTCATGGTTCTTCGTGATAATGCTCGTCCATCGATTCTTTTAGAACTTGGATATTTAAATAACCAAGGCGATAACAAGGTGATTTCTTCTGAAGAATATCAACAAAACATCGCAAAAAGTATTGCAAACGCGCTTAAAGAATACTTCCAATAAAACAACAAAAAGCGATGCTACTCCAAACGGAATAGCATCGCTTCTTTTTATCTTAAAATAAATCGTCAATCTCTTGACTTGCTGTTTCTACTGGAGTTGTATAGTTTGCAGTAATTTCTTCAATCACTGTCCCCTCTACAGCCTCTTTAATTAACCCTTCCACATCAAGACGTGCTTCATATTGACGAGCCTTCTCCAGTTTCGGTTTTGTCTTAGGACTTGGCGGTGCAAACACCGTACAACAATCCTCGAACGGTTGAATCGATAACTCGAATGTATCAATTTCTTCAGCAACTTTAATAATATCGAGTTTATCCATTGTAGCTACTGGACGAATAATTGGTGTATTTGTGACATCATTAATCGCCACCATGCTATCTAATGTTTGAGAAGCCACTTGCCCCACTGATTCCCCATTGGCGATCGCAAGAGCTCGTGCATTTTCTCTAAGTTGATCCGTAATACGAAGCATGAAACGACGCATAATTGTCATTAAATACGCTTCCGGTACACTCTTCTTGATTTCCTCTTGAATTCTTGAAAAAGGTACCGTTAAGAATTGAATACTTCCTCCAAAACGAGCAATTTTAGCTGCTAAGAGTTTTGTTTTCTCTAACGCTTGTGGGCTCGTATACGGTGGGCTTGCAAAGTGCACGCATTGAATTTCCATTCCACGTTTCATCGCAAGATATCCTGCTACCGGCGAATCAATCCCGCCAGATAGCATCAGCATCACACGACCACTTGTTCCAACAGGAAGTCCTCCTGCTCCTTGGATTGTCTTCAGACTCACCATTAAGTGTTCACGTCGCACATCAATACGTACCGTAATATCTGGTTGTTTTAATTGAACCTTGATGTCTGGAAATGCTTCAAGAACAGCATCCCCTAAAAACAAGTTGATTTGATTCGTATCCATCTCGAATGTGTGATCCGATCGTCTTGTCATAATCTTAAATGTTTTTCCTTCAAGATCTTCTTGGCTTAATAAGTCGAGAACAACTTTTTTAGCCACTTCCATTTCTTTTTCAACAATATATACTGGCGAAATAGATTGAATCCCAAAAATTGGTTTTACCTTTTCGATGACTGCTTCTTCAGGTGCTTCATGTAAATCTAAATACATAAAGTCATAATCAGGAATCACCTTTACCTGAGGAAAGTCTACTAAGGCTTTTTTAATATTTGACGCTAATTTTTGAGTGAACATTTTTTTGTTTCTACCCTTTGTAGAAAGTTCACCATAGCGAATCAAAATTCTAGTTTTCAACGATTTCCTCCTTTTATTTTAAAAACGAAAATTGTTTCATTAACTGATGTAATACATCAATAAACTGTTCGACTTCTTCTTTTGTATTGTCGTTTGAGAAGCTTACACGAACAGCTCCTGTCGCCCATTCAGTTGGCACATCCATCGCGTATAGCGTACTAGATGAATCTGCTTTTTTACTTGAACAAGCAGAAGTCGTAGAAATATAAATGCCGTGATTTTCAAAAGCATGAACAACCACTTCTCCACGAACGCCTTTAATGGCAAAGCATAATACATGAGACGCCCCATCTTCAGGCGAGAAGATACGGATTTCAGGTTTTGTAGCAAGTTCTTTCCATAATTGACTACGAAGTTCTCCTGTAACTGACTTTTCTTCTAAAGCCATTCTCAGAGCTTTTGTTGTAGCTACAATTCCTGGAAGATTCTCCGTTGTACTACGTTCTCTTTTTCTTGTCCGCCACCAGTTAAGAGCGCTTGAATCTTACGTCCAAATTTCTTATACATAATCCCAACGCCTCTTGGTCCATGGAATTTATGCGCAGAAAGGCTCAATAAGTCAATACGTCCAATGGAAAGGAGCTGACTTGCGCGTTCCACTGCTTGAACAGCGTCCACATGAAAGTGAATCGATGGGTATTCCTCAAGTACTTTAGCAATTTCAGCAATCGGTTGAACTGCTCCGACTTCATTATTGACAGCCATCACACTTACTAGAATCGTATCTTTACGAAGGCTCTCTTTTAATTGGTCTACATTTACAATCCCATTTAGAATCGACATCTAAGTACGTTACTTCAAACCCAAATCGTTCTAATTGCTTACACGTTTGAATGACTGAAGGATGTTCAATCTTTGTTGTAATGATATGCTTCCCAAATACAGATTTTTCTAGAGCTGTTCCTTTAATCGCCCAGTTATTCGATTCAGTTCCGCCTGAGGTGAAGAAAATCTCCTCAGGTTGAACTGATAATAAACTAGCTACTTGTGCTCTAGCTTTGGTCAACACTTGAAAGGCATCGACTCCTAATTGGTGTAAGCTCGATGGATTTCCGAAGAACTTTTGGCTAACTTGAACATAGCTCGTTAATGCATCATCATAAATTTTCGTTGTTGCTGCATTATCAAAATAAATCATTCTACTATCCTTTCAAATTCCATTAGTTCGCAACGATGTTTACTAAACGTCCTGGAACAGCGATCACTTTGCGGATTGTTTTTCCTTCGATTGCAGATTTCACTGAATCATGCTCTTTGGCAAGCGCTTCAAGAGTTGCAGCGTCAGCGTTTGTTGGAACCATTACGCGTGCTTTAATTTTTCCATTGACTTGGAAAATCACTTCTACTTCGTCTTCTACTAATTTAGATTCATCGTAAGTTGGCCATGGTTCGTAGCTAATTGATTCTGTGAATCCGAATTTACTCCAGATTTCTTCAGCCATATGTGGGGCTAATGGTGCAATCAACTGTACAAGACCTTTCATATATTCGAATGGTAAGCATCTGCTTTGTAAGCTTCGTTGACGAAAATCATCATTTGAGAAATTGCAGTGTTGAAATGCAACTCTTCGTAGTCTTCTGTCACTTTCTTCACTGTTTGATGGTACACTTTATCCAATTTACCATCATTTAGTTTTGTGATACGGTCACGCATCTTACCATTGTCGTCAATCATCAATCTCCAGAAGCGGTCTAAGAACTTACGGCTACCCTCAAGTCCTTTTTCACTCCAAGCAATCGATGCGTCAAGTGGTCCCATGAACATTTCATAAACACGTAATGTATCCGCACCATATTCGCGAACAACATCGTCAGGGTTTACAACATTCCCTTTTGATTTAGACATTTTCTCGTTACCTTCACCAAGAATCATTCCTTGATTAAATAATTTTTGGAATGGTTCTTTGTTTGGAACAACGCCTAAATCGTATAACACTTTATACCAGAAACGAGCATATAGTAAGTGAAGAACGGCATGCTCTGCACCACCAATATATAAATCAACTGGTAACCATTGTTTTACTTTTTCAGGATCTGCAAGTCTTTCTTTGTTATGTGGATCAACATAACGTACAAAGTACCATGAGCTTCCTGCCCATTGTGGCATTGTATTTGTTTCACGACGACCCTTCTTACCTGTTACAGGGTCTGTGACATACAACCAGTCTTCAATTGCAGCCAATGGTGATTCCCCAGTACCACTAGGACGAATTTTATCTGTTTTTGGTAATACTAATGGCAATTCTGATTCTGGAACAGTTGTCATAGTACCGTCTTCCCAATGGATCACTGGAATTGGTTCTCCCCAATAACGTTGGCGAGAGAACAACCAGTCACGTAGACGATAACTTACTTTAGCTGCTCCTACACCATGTTCTTCTAGCCATTCATTCATTTTTGCAATCGCATCAGCTTTATTCAATCCATCTAGGAAATCTGAATGAATATGCACACCGTCACCAGTGTATGCTTCTTCTTCGACGTTTCCGCCTTCGATGACTGGAATGATATCTAATCCAAAGACTTTAGCGAATTCGTAGTCGCGTTCATCGTGAGCTGGAACAGCCATAATTGCACCTGTTCCGTATGTGCTTAATACATAGTCTGCAATCCAGATTGGAATTTCTTTTCCGTTCACTGGGTTAATCGCATACGCACCAGTGAATACTCCAGTTTTTTCTTTAGAAAGTTCTGTACGTTCTAAGTCAGATTTTGTAGAAACAGCTGCAATATAAGCATCTACTGCTTCTTTTTGTTCAGGAGAAACAATCTTTTGAACCAATTCATGTTCTGGAGCTAATACATTGTAAGTCGCTCCAAATAATGTATCCGGACGTGTTGTAAAGACTTCGAAGCTTTCATCTGTTCCTTTTACATTGAAACGAACTTGAGCTCCTTCTGAACGACCAATCCAGTTACGTTGCATATCTTTAATGCTTTCTGGCCAATCCAACTCATCCAAATCTTCTAATAGACGATCCGCATAAGCTGTGATTTTCAACATCCATTGTTTCATTGGTTTACGGTAAACAGGATGTCCTCCACGTTCACTCTTACCATCGATTACTTCTTCGTTGGCAAGTACTGTTCCAAGAGCTGGACACCAGTTCACTGGAATTTCAGCTTCATATGCAAGTCCCATTTCCACTAGTTTAGTGAAAATCCATTGAGTCCATTTATAGTATTCTGGATCCGTTGTATTAATTTCGCGGTCCCAGTCATAGCTGAATCCTAATTCATTAATTTGACGTTTGAAGTTCGCAACGTTAACTTTCGTGAATTCTGCAGGGTCATTTCCTGTGTCAAGAGCGTATTGCTCTGCAGGAAGACCAAATGCATCCCATCCCATTGGGTGAAGTACATTATATCCTTGTGCACGTTTCATACGAGAAATGGCATCTGTTGCTGTATAACCTTCTGGGTGTCCCACGTGAAGTCCTTGTCCTGAAGGATAAGGGAACATATCTAACGCATAGAAGTTTTTCTTAGAAGGATCTTCTGTTGTCTTGAACGTATGATGTTCTTTCCAATATTTTTGCCATTTAGGCTCGATTTCTAGATGATTAAATGTCATCTGATTCACTCCTTTCAAAATAAAAACGCCCCACCTGTCATTGACAGATAGGACGCAATACGTGTTACCACCTAATAATTTTACTCATCTTACCTGTAACGCGGGCGAGGCGGATACTCTTACTATCAGTTCAGAGTTCGGCTAAAAGGCGAGTTCAGTTTATTGAAATGATGCATTTTCACCAACCATGCACTCTCTACGTCTATCAAAGAAACTTACTATTCCTCTATCTGCTTTTGTGAGTATTATTCTAGCAGATTATTTAGAAACTTTCAACACTTGACCAACTCGGATAGTATTTGAAGTTAAGCCGTTTAAAGCTCTTAATTCAGATAATGTTAATCCGTTATTCTTAGCGATACGGAATAAAGTATCACCTGCTTGAACTGTGTGAGTTGATGCACCAGTTGAATAGCTTACTGTAGTCGCTTTAGTAGTTGAAGTTGTTGCTTTTGCTGAACCAGATACTACTAAATGTTGACCAGGACGAATTGTGCTTGTTTCTGATAAGCCGTTGATTGATAACAATGTTGTTAATGAAATACCGTGGTTGTAAGCAATACGGTATAAAGTATCTCCTGCTTTAACAGTATAAGTACCGTTACCAGATGTTGACCCAGCTGATTGGTAGCTTACTTGTGTAGCAGTTGCTTGGCTAGCATTTCCTGAAACAGATAATGTTTGGCCTGGACGGATTACTGAAGATTGAGATAATCCATTGATGCTTAATAATGTATTTAAGCTCACTCCTGCACGACGAGCGATACTGTATAAGGTATCACCTGCTTGAACTGTATATGTTCCAGAAGTTGATGTTGAAGTCGCTGTTGTTTTAGATGGTGTGTATCCAGCAGATACTGTACGTCCATCTGATTGACCAACTGTTAAGCTTTGTCCAGGGAAAATAATTGAAGATTGTGATAATCCGTTGATGCTTAATAATGTGTTTAAGCTCATGCCTGAACGACGTGCAATACTGTATAAAGTATCTCCAGGTTGTACAATGTAGTTACCTCCGCTTGTACGAGTTGAAGCAGTATTTGTTTTAACAACTGTTGATGCAGATTCGCCACCTACAACACGTAAAGTTTGACCTGGTTGGATTACGCTTGAAGTAGAAATTCCATTTGCTGAAACTAATTGAGATAAACTCATACCAAATTTACGGCTAATTCCATATAATGTATCTCCTGCTTTAACTGTGTAGTATCCATTTGCAGTTGCTTTAGCAGTATTTGAAACTGATTTTGTGCTTACTGTTGTAGCTACTGTAGAGTTTGTTTGTTTTGATGGTGTGCCTAAAGATAATGATTGACCAGGACGAATCACTGATGAAGTTGATAAACCATTCACAGTTAATAATTGGTCCACACTTACACCAGCTTTACGGCTGATACCGTATAAGGTATCACCTGCTTGAACTGTATATTGTCCGCCAGCAGAAGAAGTTCTTTCTTCAATACCAGCAGCAATCGCAGTTGCAGTACCATTATCATATTTTGTTAATCCGTATTGTTCGATAATACGGTTTAATTTTGCGTAATATGCAGTATCTGTTGCATAACGTCCTGTTAAGTAACGTGTAGCATCTTGATAGCTGTTTGTGCGGCTCTTCCATGCACCTGAATAGAACAATGGAGCACCTTTAATACCGTTGATGATTTTATCTACATAGTCATCCATAGATTCTTTATAAGAAGGATATTTTCTGAAGTTGTCGTAAATACCATAGTATTTTTGAGCTCCAGCATCTTCTAATGTATACATGTTTACAGATTGACCGTTGTAGTTCCCTTTCACACCGAAATAAGTTGTGGTTTGGTTCAGCAGATAGCGCACTAGTTCCCCATGCAGATTCTAACGCTGCCTGTGCGATCATTACTGAAGTATATACATCTTTTCCTTCTGTAGCTTGTTGAGCTGCAGGAATAATTTTATTTCAAGAATTGTTGAGCTGGTGATTGTACTTGATTTGAAGTTACTGTATATGCATGTGATTTTGGCGCAAGTACTAATCCTGCTACTGTCGTCGCTCCAACAACTGCAACTGTCTTTTGTAAGTTTTTATTTGCAGCCTTTAAAGCTTTCATTTGTTTTTCCTTTTTCAAACGTAAATATCTTTCGTGTTTTGTTTCTGTCATCCTTTTTTCCTCCATCTAAAAACTAATTCGTTATTCATTATAGTAGGATAAATTCTTTTGTGTAGGGGAACGTTGCACGAACACGCAAATCGTCGTATACTCTTAATATCCGTAAAAATTATGTAACAAAATGTAAAATTTTAGTTAAGAGGTGCTTATTTTGAAGAATGCACAGCAATTTAGTCACGAAATGATTCTCTCTGTAAATTTAGAAGATGGGATCTTTATCGATGCAACCGCAGGAAATGGACACGATACACTTTTCATGGCACAACATATAGAAAAAGGATCAAAAATTTTGGCTTTCGATATTCAAGAGAAAGCTATTTTACAAACAAGACAATTATTACAAAACCATGACTTTGAGCATAAAGTGACCTTTATTTTGGACTCTCACGCTCAAATTTCGAACTATTTAGACGATCAAGATTTGGTTCGATTAGCGATTTTTAATCTTGGTTATTTACCAGGAAGTGATAAAAAAATCATCACAACTCCCTCTTCTACTCTAGAAGCCATCCAAATTTTACTAGATCGATTAGAGAAAAAAGGGGGAAAATAATCATCGTTTCCTACTATGGGCATGATGGTGGAATCGAAGAAAAGAATTCTGTAGAAGAACTCCTCACGACTCTCCCGCAGAAGGAATGGTCTGTATTAAAATATCAATTCATCAATCAAATCAACTGCCCACCGATTTGTTATGTCATAGAAAAAGTAGAAAATTATCATATATGATAATTTTCTACTTAAAACAAAATCCAACCTCTTTTTAGAGGTTGGATTTCTTCATTATATTAAGCAAAATTAAAGCTTTTAACTCTTCTACTTTATTCAATTGTTCCCATGGAAGTTCAATATCTGTTCTACCGAAATGACCGTAAGCGGCTGTTTGTTGGTAGATTGGTCTACGTAAGTTTAATGTTTCGATAATTCCTTTTGGAGTTAAGCGGAACTCTTTACGGATGACTTCGATAATTTTATCTTCTGGAACATGGTTCGTACCGAATGTATCTACAGCGATAGAAACTGGTTGTGCTACCCCAATCGCATAGGCTAATTGGATTTCGCATTTATCAGCAAGACCAGCTGCTACGACGTTTTTAGCAATGTAACGAGCTGCATAACTTGCAGAACGGTCTACTTTTGTAGAGTCTTTACCAGAGAAAGCTCCACCACCATGACGCGCATAACCACCGTAAGTATCAACGATGATTTTACGTCCTGTTAAACCAGAGTCTCCTACAGGTCCACCGATAACGAATTTACCAGTTGGATTAATAAAGTAACGAGTTTCGTCGTCTAATAACTCAGCCGGTACGACTGGTTTTACAACATACTCTAATACATCTTTTCTGATTTGCTCTTGAGAAATTTCTTCATCGTGTTGTGTACTTACAACGATAGTGTCGATACGTTTTACTTGGTGTTCAGGTGTGTATTCAATTGTCACTTGAACTTTACCATCTGGTCCTAAGTAATCTAATTGTTTTTCTTTACGAACTTTTGCAAGTTGGTAAGCTAACTTATGACTTAAATCGATTGGTAGTGGCATATAGGATTCAGTTTCGTTTGTTGCGTAACCAAACATTAATCCTTGGTCTCCTGCCCCAAACTCTTCTGATTGTCCACGAGTTTCTAATGCATCGTCAACCCCCATTGCGATATCTGGTGATTGTTTATCAAGTGAAACTAATACAGCAACTGAATCTGCATCATATCCATATTTACGGTCTGTATAACCGATCTTACGAATTGTATCACGAGCTACTTGTTGATAATCGACAACAGCACTTGTTGTGATTTCTCCTACTAATACGACTAAACCAGTGTTTACTACTGTCTCACAGGCTACACGAGCTGTTGGATCTTGAGCAAGAATGGCATCTAAAATACCATCACTAATTTGGTCTGCGATTTTATCGGGATGTCCTTCTGTTACGGATTCCGATGTAAATAAAATTTTTTCCATTTCTTTTTCCCCCATTCAATTCCGGTTACAAGGCATCTACACAGTGTGTATCCTTTCGGGAATATCATTTTTAACTTTCTCATTATAGCATTTATTGTAAAAAAAGATAGCAAAAACTACTATTATATGAACATTTTTTTCAAACATAAGAAAAAAGCCTAAGTTCAAGGACTTAGACTTTCTTCAAGAGGATTTTATTCTATTATTTTACTTCTTTACGAACAATTGCGTATGCGCCAACTAATAACACACTTGCGATTACAACTAGAAGATTGTAGTTTGTTGTACCTGTATTTGGTAATTCAGGTTTTTCTTCTGTAGTTGTTGTATTTTCAGTTGTCACTACTGTACTTGGTCCTTCTGTTGTTGTAGTAACAGTTGTAGGTGCCTCAGTCGTAGTTGTCACTGTTGTAGGAGCTTCCGTTGTTGTTGTTACTGTTGTTGGAGCTTCCGTTGTTGTTGTAACAGTTGTAGGAGCTTCTGTCGTTGTTGTAGCTGTCGTAGGAGCTTCCGTTGTTGTTGTTGACGTTGTAGTAGTCGTTGTTGTTGTAGTTGTAGTAGTTGTAGTTTCTTCTTTTGGATTCACAATTGTTTTTGTTACAGCTTGATCAGTTCCAAAGTCTTCAACATTAACAACAGTGTCAGCATCTTTAATAACGAATCCTGCAGGAGCTTCTGTTTCTGTCAAGATATATTTATCTTTTAACAACGCGTTAACAGTAATATTACCATTTTCATCAGTTTCGTATTCACCAATTACTTGATTGTTTGCTTCACGTACTACTTTAAATTTAGCGCCTTTAATCGGTTGGTTAGCATCATCTACTTTATGAATGTTGATTGTAAATACATAACCGATACCAGCACCACCTGCAATTTGTACTGCAGCAGCATTCGTAATTTCTTTAATAACAACACCTTTACCTTTTAATGTAGCGTCATTATTTAATAATTCACCATCTACTGGTTGATAATTTAAATGAACGTCATACGCAATACGGTATTGATCCGCTTCTGTAATATCACCTAATTCAATCACGAAAGATTGTCCATCATCAGCGATTGTAATTTTATGTTGGTCCGTAACGTCGACACGATCAGAGAATTGCCACTCTCCATCTACAAATGCAAACTTACCTTTGATAATTCTAATAGAATCTTTTACATAGCTAGCATTTGTAAATTTCAAATGATCTTCTAATGTTACTTCTTTAATATTTTGACGGTTACGGTTAATTGAAATTGTATAAGAAACTGTCTTATAGTCCGTATTGTTTACCCAGCTTGTTTTTGTTAAAGTTCTTGGGTCCCCATCACCAATTCCTTTAAAGGTTACTTTACCAGCAACTTTTGTTACACCATTGACTGTCACAACAACAGGAATTTCACCTTGTTGTGGATGTTTCTTAAAGTCAATACGTGCATAGAAGAAGAACGAACCATTAGTATCAGAATGTTTTTCCACATAGTCTGTATAAGTTAATGTTAATTTTTTGTTTTCAGCATCTACAGTAGCATGAGCGATAATTTCATTTGTGTTAATATCGCGAATCTCAAAACTACTAGATGTAATAACTAATGCGTCTGGCACAGTAATCGTTGTTTGGTCACCAGCTTTAACATTTTTACCTGCTAAATCATATGTTGCATTAATACGGAAGGTAGCCCATTGTGCTAAATCCCAATTTAAATCTCCACCTTCGTTATTTGTTACATTAACAATCGTAATGGTATCTGCAAATTTACCAGTTACCGAAACTGCAGGTTTAGTTTCTTCAGCAGATGCATTCTGAGAAGCTAATGTAAAAAGTGCTGTTAATAAAAATAGTAAGAACGAAAAAATCCCCAATTTTTTCCCGTTTTTGTTCATCGTGCTTTCCTCATTTCTTATTAAATTGATGGTAAAAATTACCTCTCCCGTTCATTTTATCACATTTAATTCCTAATTAATACCTTAAAGGTGAAATTCACCGCGTTTTTTTCATCTTTTTTTCAAAGAATCTTTTCCCAAAATGCTCAGAAGTCTTGAAAAATAAAGCGTTTTAGTGGTTTGTTTCCTTTAAACTAATTAAAAAATACACAATCATTTCCATCCTAAAAGCCCTTAAACAACGCCCAACCTTGACAAGAACTCCATTATTACCTATCATTAAGCTATACTTAAGAATGAGGTATTATTATGAATAATGAATCGCAGACGATATCAATCGAAAGCATTCTTCACCAAGCAACTACCCCGTGGTTGAGCTTTGTTTTAGCACCGCTTGGTTATTGCTTTATCGGTTTGATTCTTGCATTAAGACAACAGCAATTTCAATTTTTGCATTTTGTCGTTTTATTTTTATTTTTTGTAGCTATTTACTTACAAGAAAATTCATATCGCAAACTAGCACTTCATCCAGAGAAAAAGAAATGGCCAGTCATTGCATTAACGAATGTTATTCTCTTTGCCATTCTCTTCTATTTCTACCAAACGGTAGCTATTAGAGTGGTTCTACTACTCTTTGCCATTGTGTTATTCAATCATACGAATCTGTTTGAAGTGAAGGTAAATGAAGTTTCATATATTTATCACCTGCTACTAAATGGGATTGCTAAATACTATATCGCAAATTTCGTTACAGTATATGTACTCAGCGGTAATGTAACTTCTGCTATTAGCGCTCAACTCTTCCAATATGTTTTATTTGGACTGTATGTGTCTCATATCAAAACAAAACTCACAGAGCGAAAAGAAGGCAAAAGACATTTCGGCCCAGCAGTTGCTATCTTTAATGTATTTGTCAGTCTGTCATGGCTAGTAGGAACAGTCGTTTACTACTTATGGTATTTGAATCATTTCAATATTTTGGGAATCATTTTATTCTCATTATCTTTATTAATTCCGATTCTTTACCAAATCCACTTTAGAAAACAGTACACAGTGAATCGTTTAATTACATACCTGCATTGGTATTTAGTTGTAATGTCTGTTTTATATGGATTCTTTATCGCAATTTAAATCAAAAAAATGGTTGGACAATTGTCCAACCATTTTTTGTTTATACTTCTTTTTGACCATACGCGCAAATATCGAGTAATGGGCAACTTGCACATTTCGGTTTTCTAGCAGTACAGTGATATCTTCCAAAGAAAATCATCCAATGATGGGCTTTCCCCCATAATTCTTTTGGTAACTTTTTACAAAGTGTCTCTTCTACTTCTAGAACTGATGCTGATTGCTTAACCATTTGGAGTCGTTTAGAAATACGTTCTACGTGAGTATCTACTGCAAATGCAGGCAATCCAAACGCGACGCTTAACACGACATTCGCTGTCTTTCGTCCAACTCCTGCTAGTTGCACCAACTCTTCTCTTGTTCGTGGGACCTCTCCGTTAAATCGTTCAACCAATTGCTGTGCGCACAGACGAATATTCTTTGCCTTATTTCTGTAAAGACCTAAGGATTGAATACACTCAATCACCACTTCTTCTTCACTATTCGCTAAGGCATGCGCATTTGGATAAATCGCAAACAATTTTGGAGTAACTTTATTCACACCTTTATCGGTTGCTTGCGCGCTTAAAATAGTTGCAATCAGCAATTGAAACGGCGTCTGGTGGTCCAGTTCGCAATGCGCATCTGGAAATAGTTTTTGCATTTCGAGTACTGCTTGTAATGTTTTTGCTTTTGATAACATCTTATCTCTTCACCCAATTCACTAATGGAACTGATTGACTAGCAGTTTCATTTGGTTTTACGTCTACTTGTGCATTCTTCGTGCGAGTTTCAGACGCTGCTAATTGTTGCGCAGATTGAATCCCTTTGTTCTTCCACGCCAGTAAAATACGGTCAATATATTTCACATTATGCGCTTGATTTAAGACGGCTTCTTTTAAAGCTGCTACGATTAATTCCTGTGGATACTTGTCGTTATGAATCCATCCAGAAATCATCTCAATTTCAAATCCACTTAATTGGCGATTAAACTCTTGCTCAATTAATGTCAACACATTGACATCTTTTTGCGACATCTTTCAACACTAAAAGAGTTTTGCTTAAATAACACTTCTAGTTGACGAAGAAGCGGTTTAAAGCTGTAGTAATCCACTTTTTTTCCGTCTTGTGCTTCGCGCTGTTTAATCTCTAACACTTGTCGATCCATTAAATGTTGAATAATGCTAAACAATTGTCTTTCGTCGACTCCAAATTGTTGACAGGTTTCTCGAATATTTAACACAAATGATTCTTCTGGATGTCGTTGCATTAACCATGCAATTAATAAGCATTCATCTGCAGTCAATTGCAATTTTCGGTAATTTTGAAGTAATGCATTTGGAACAGACGTGCTGCCACTATAAATCCAATGTTCTTGGAATGTTAATGCCATTTTTTGACCTCCCTCTTTTAAAAAAGAGCCAACGACATAGGTCAGCGGCTCTTTCATATTCTTTTTATTATGGGTAAATACGGTTTAATAAACGTGGGAATGGAATTGCTTCACGAATATGTTTCGTACCGGCTACAAATGTTACCATACGTTCTAAACCAAGACCGAATCCTGAGTGAGGAACTGAACCATATTTACGTAAATCTAGGTAGAATGCATAGTCATCTGGATTTAATCCATTTGATTTAATTCTGTCTAATAATTTATCGTAGTCAGTTTCACGCTCACTACCCCCGATAACTTCTCCGTATCCTTCTGGAGCAAGTAAGTCCGCACATAGTACACGACTTTCATTTCCAGGAACTGGTTTCATGTAGAAAGCTTTAATTTCAGTTGGATAGTTGATTACGAATGTTGGCACTCCAAAGTGATTTGAAATCCAAGTTTCGTGTGGTGAACCGAAGTCATCACCATGTTCTAAGTGTTCGTAGTCAGTATCTTCATCGTTTTCGTGCGCTTGTAATAAGTCAATCGCTTCATCGTATGTGATACGTTGGAACGGTTCGCTAATATAATTCTTCAATAATTCAGTATCACGTTCAAGAGTTTCTAACGCATGAGGTGCACGGTCTAGTACTCCTTGGATTAACGCTTTAACGTATGCTTCTTGTAAGTCTAATGACTCGTCATGTGTTAAGTATAAATACTCAGCATCCATCATCCAGAACTCAGTTAAGTGACGACGAGTTTTAGATTTTTCTGCACGGAATACAGGGCCGAAAGTCGAATACACGACCAAATGCCATTGCTCCAGCTTCTAAGTATAATTGACCAGATTGTGTTAAGTACGCTGGATCTCCGAAGTAATCTGTTTCGAATAATTCAGTTGAATCTTCTGCCGCATTTCCTGAAAGAATTGGGCTATCGAATTTAATGAATCCATTTTTATCAAAGAACTCGTATGATGCGTAAATAATCGCATTACGAATTTCCATAATGGCATGTTGTTTTGTTGAACGTAACCATAAATGACGGTGGTCCATTAAGAAGTCAGTACCATGCTCTTTTGGAGTGATTGGGATATTCATGACTTTCACCGATTAATTCGATGTCTTTTACTAATAACTCATAGCCTAATTTAGAACGAGTATCTTCTTGAACAACACCTGTTACAAAATACAGAACTTTCTTGAGTTAATCCTTTTGCTAATTCAAAAGTTTCTTCACTTACGTCCGCTTTTACTACAATTCCTTGGAAATAAGCTTTTCCATCACGTAATTGTAAGAACGCGATTTTACCGCTTGAACGTTTGTTAGTTACCCAAGCGCCAATGGTAACGGTTTGTCCAACGTAATCTTTTGCTTGATTCATTGTTATAGTTTTCAAAATATCACTCTTCCTTTACTTATATGATTCAATAAATTCCTTAATTCGATTAGCGGCTTCTCTTAATTCCTCTTCGCTATTAGCACAGCTGAGTCTTAGGAAACCGTTGCATCCAAAGTTCTCTCCGGATACTGTTGCAACCCCTGCTTCTTCGAGTAGTTTTAGAGCAAACTCTTCTGAAGAAGCAACGCCTACGATATGCATGGCTACTTTCACATTCGCGAATAAGTAGAATGCTCCTTTAGGCTTCTCACACTTAATTCCTTGAATATCGTTTAATAATCCATGAAATACGTCGATTCTTCTTTGGAACTCGTCACGCATTTCTTTTTTTCTAGCTTCAACATCTTCGTCAAAAGCGCGAATGGCTGCATATTGTACAACTGCAGCAGGGTTACTTGTTGTGTGACTTGTTAAGTCATTTAAAGCTCTAATGATTCGTTTTGGACCAAATACATATCCAAGTCTCCATCCAGTCATCGCAACTGATTTTGATAATCCATTAATCACTAATGTATTATTAAAAATCTCTTCGGATAAACTTGCCATACTAATCGATGGCGCATCATAGACTAATTCATAATAAATTTCATCGGATACGACAAACACATTATGTTCTAATGCCCAATTTCCAATTGCTAGTAACTCTTCCCTTGAATACATGAGTCCAGTTGGATTCGATGGTGCATTCAGTAATAAGATTTTAGTTTTATCAGTTACGTATTCATTTAGCAAATCAACTGTTAGCTTAAACGAATTTCTTTCCTTCGTTTCAATAAACACCGGTACACCGTCTGCTAATTGAATTTGTTCAGCATAGCTTACCCAGTAAGGAATCGGAATTAATACTTCATCCCCAGGATTCACTAATGTCATAAATACTGAATACAGTGCAAATTTTAGCACCCGCAAAATGTCGCTACTTGCTCCTTTTTGCAAATCAATTCCATCTTTGACGTTTATGAAAATCACAAATCGCCTGTCTTAAGCTATCTATTCCCAAAGCTGGTGTATAATGATCGGTTTCGTGTTTTCTTAAAGCATCAATGGCTGCCTCTGTAATCACTTCAGGTGTATTAAAATCAGGTTCACCAATCGATAAACTAATGATCTTTCTTCCCTGAGCTTTTAGTTCTCTAGCTTTTTGTGTCATCGCTAGAGTTCCTGAAGGCAAAATTTTCGATACTCTATCTGAAATTTTTACCATAAATCACCAATTTCTATATATTCTCAATATCTTTAATCCATTTACCATTTTTCGCTGAAATATAGTAATAACCAATACGTTGATTACTCATACGATAATTGACTTCCCATACAGGTTCCCCGTTTAAAAGGCCAAGTCTTGCTTCGAGCACTTCAACATCTGGTTTATCTTGTAATGTAATTGAACGAGCTTCTTGCTCATTGACAACTGCTGATTGCTGAAGAATTGTGACATCTCCACCTTCTTCAGGAATGATTGCATAAATGGCATTCCCGTCTTTATCTTCACCCATAACGGTGTAATAAGACGCATCCGTATTGTACAAGTAAAACTTCGTTACTTTTGAAAATTCTACGGTTGGTGCCATCATCGTAAGTGCTTCGTTACGTTTTTTAATCTTTGGATCCACACTTACTAAAAAGATACTTGCAGCAGCTAAAAATAATAGAAATAAAGTGAGTAAAAGAATAAACATTGTTCTGCGTTTCATCAATTTCTCTCCTCTACTCTAATTTTCATAGATAATGGTATTATACGCTATTTAAAGCAAAAATACCACCATACATATAAGACGATGCCCTACATATTTTTATTCTTCCCAACGTTTAAACACTTCTTAAATGGTTTCTCTATAACCGAAGCGTTTTCCGGGAAAACACTTTTTACTTTCATCGCATATTTACTAATCGTTGCCCGAACATCTAACAACCAAATTTCGGCACTCTTTTGATGCGGTCTACTAAAACGTCCTAGCCCTTGATACAGTAGAAGAAGCATCATCTTCATCGCGTAATGGGCAAAATAAGAACGCTCTTGCTCTTTCATCTCTAGTTGAATAATTTGTTGAGCCGTTGACACTGGATTTGGGAATGGCAATTTGGTGATTACGAGTGAATCGATGGATTGGCCGCCACTATCAAATCCTTCCCAGAAGCTATAGACACCCAGTAAAATCGCATCATTTCTTTCTTGGAAACGACGTTGGATTCTTCGACCCATTTGAGGTCCTTTTTGAGCCAAAAGTTCAATTTGATGAGCACGGCAAAAGTCTTCTAACAGACTCTCTACTGCTAAGAGCGCTTCAACAGAATGCATCAAGACAAGCATTCTTCCGCCCTTTCGCTCATAAATTTTTTCGATACAGTCTGCAATTTGTGCATGATACTGTTGACTCGAGGAAGAATTTACGGCCACCAAATCATTAGGGATAAATATTTGATGGTCGGCAGTTGCTGCTTTTGTCTCGATCACCGTCAACTTCTCTTTTGCCTCTAACACATGGAATAACGGTGTAAACGTTGGAATCGTTGCTGAAATTCCAATTATTTGTCTCATCTTCTCACTAAACTGATTGAAGACTTGAATGACTGGTTTCACTCTTAATAATTCGAGAGTATTTTGTCCATACTGTTCTTTTTCTTCGATGACAAAATAATCACTACCATCTGTTTGAAATTGAGAGATTGACTCCATTAATTCTTTTAATAAATAACTACTTTCTTCAAACAAAGTGGTCTTATCCGCATTGGCTTGCAGTAAATTCATTACGCCAGACAGTGCCTTTTGCATGGCATTCACCATTTCACAGTGGATTGACTCCTTCCACTCACTGGATGTAAATACAAAAGAAGATGACTGTTGTTGTCCACTCTTCAACTCTTCAAACCAAGTTTCATATAAATCACAAATTTCTAATAACTTACGATTCATCGTACGAGAGAGATGTTCCTCTTCTTTTGAAAAATGAAACATCACATTTAAGTGATGATCAGACCATAATTGTTGCAACTCAAATAAATGAGAAAAGTTAACGGTAGTCGTGCCATATTGCTCTAAGGCATGCTCAAACTGCTGCACTTCATCAATCAGTACAACAGGTTTTACACGATGAGCAATCAATGAAGCGTACTGAATAAGGAATGCATGATTAGTAACCACAATTGGACTTTGTTGAACTGAAGCTACTGCCTTGTCCCAATACAGACTTCCTTCCTCATTTGCATCTTTTACCGATATTTCTTTCCATAACGTTGCCTGATGAAGCACTTGATTACATTCAGATAAATCACCTGTTTGCGTCTTTGTAATCCACACGAGTAACCCCATAATAGAAAGGCTGTTTCTTGCACTTCTCTCCTCTTGATACTTGTGAATTGCACGCTTAAAGGCTGTTAAATCAATATAGTGTCTTTGCCCTTTTATAGAAATTACAGGTGTCTTAATCTTTAACTCTGTAATAATTGGAGCGACACTATCCTCCATCAGTTGTTGTTGCAATAGTAAGTTCGAAGTGACTATCCAGATTGGTTTTCTCTTACTCGCTTTTTCAAATGCTGCCAGTAAATAAGCGTATGTTTTCCCTGAACCAGGGCTGGCTTCAATAAAATGCAAAGGTTCGTCAGTTTCAATCAACGATTCTATGGTGGTTATCATCTCACGCTGACTTGCCTTATCTTCTAAGAATCCAGAATCTACTAATTTCTGATAAGCTTCAAGTGCATTCGTTTTTCGTTTAGAAGACTTTAGTTCTACCTCTTTTACGGTTAGAGGTGAAATGACGAAACCTTGTTCTAAAGGAAAAGCTTCTCTTTCTTCTTTTCCTTTTTCTTCTAAAATTTCCTCAAAAATCGTACCCGTATCCCCTAGTAATTCTCCAGAGAATTCGGTTAGCTGTTTCAACGTAATCGTCGACAACTCTCGAAACTTAGTCTTCATTTTTAAGAATAGTTCAGCTGTTGCTCGAGCATCACTGCCTGCCGTATGTACTTGAGTATGACGAATCTCTAGCGTCTCTGTTAAATCACTAAGACGATAACTGAGCGCTGTTGGATGACAAATTTGAGCCAGTTGCACCGTATCAATGAGTGGCACTTCCAATTCTATCCCCAGTGCATCTGTTAAAGCAGAAATAATAAAAGGTCCGTCAAACCCAACATTATGCGCGACGAGCGTTCGGTCTTCTAACAGATTAAAAATCGTCATTGCAACTTCATCAAAATAAGGAGCCGTTGCCACATCCGCATTTGTGACTCCTGTTAATAATTGGATTTCGAATGGAATACTTTTTCAGGATTTATATTCAGTGAGACATACTCAATCACTTCATCGCCATCGATTAATGTACAACCAAATTGGAAAATTCGGTCCCCCGATTCGTATTTTGGTCCTGTCGTTTCCAAATCAATGACCGCATATTTTCTCATTATCCGAACGCTCCTTTCTAAAGAATTCCTACTTAATTAGTTTACTAACTTATTCCTCTTGTTGCAAACAGTAGAAAAGTTTTAAGGCAAAAAAAGAAGCTTGAGCAATGCCCAAGCTGTTTTTTATCATTTTTAAAGTTGATTAAACGGTTTTACCTTTATCAATCACGACTTGTACTTCTTCCGTACCTGTTAAAACAGTATGTTGTTTTACCGTAACATCTTTATCAGCAATCACATACTCTATATGAGCACCTGATTTAATCACGGTATTTGAAAGAATAATACTGTTACGAACAACCGCACCTTCTTCTACGACAACATCACGGAAGATAATACTATTTTCAACCGTACCACGAATCTTCGAACCGTCTCCGAGAATCGAATTCTTCACTACAGCTTTCTTACCATAGCCTGTAGGGACCGTATCTTTAACACGCGTAATCACTTGAGTACCAGAAAGGAATACATCATGAAGATTTTCAAAATCAAGCATATCCATATTTAAGTCATAGTAATCTTTAATCGTATTAACGACCTTCAAGTATCCTTTAATTTGGTATGCAAATACACGTAATGTTTCAAGGTTCTTAGCGATATAGTCACGTAAGATATCTTCCCAACCAAGTGTTAACCCTTTTTTAACAATGCCATTGAATAATTCTTTTGTTAAAATGTAGATTTTCACTTGTGTTGCACATTCATGATCAGATCCGTCGAAGTGATAAAGCGACTCATACACTTTATGATTTTCATCAAAGATAATTTGTGATTCCCCTACTGTTGGTTTGCGGTACGTATACGCAACAGTGATATCAGAACCAGTATCTAAGTGATATTGGAACATTTCTTTGAAATCAATTTTCCCGATAATGTTTGTATCAGCTAAAATTACAAACTCTTCATCTAAATCTTGCGTATACACCATTGTATTGGCTAACGCTTCGATTTTATTTTGCGGGATACGTGTTGATAAGTAGTTTGACATCGGAGTAATAATCTTCAAACCACGGTGTTTACGGTTTAAATCCCAATCTTTCCCTGAAGCGACATGATCCAGTAAAGACTTGTAATTATGATTCGTTAATAATGCAATATTATCGATATCTGCATGTACAAGAGAAGATAGCATAAAGTCCACCATACGATAACGAGAAATTACTGGTAAAGCGGCTGCCGTACGATTTCTGACTAACCCTTGAAGGTCGTCATTTCTATAATTATCTGCAAACAATACACAAAACGCTTTGATCATATTAATTTCCTCCAACTTTCGTATCTTCTTCTACCACTTCGAAATTGCCGATAACGGTAATCATATCTTTACCAAGTTCAATTTCTTCATGGCCTACAGTCACACCGCTTTTTACAACCGTGCCTTCTGCAATAATTGAGTTCACAACTGTTGCGCCCTCTTCAATGACCGCATTCTGCATGATGATACTTCCAAGGACTTTAGAATTTTGAGCAATCGATACTCCAGACGATACAATTGATTCATGGACTTTTCCTAGTACAATTGTTCCATCTGAAATCATTGATTCAGTCACTTCGGCGCTCTCTCCGATATATTGAGGAAGTCTGCCTTCGTGGCGATAGTAAATCTTCCAAGTTTTATCAGAAATATTAAGTCTTCTTTTCGTTTGATTAAGTCCATGTTTGCTTCCCATAGACTTTCGATAGTACCTACGTCTTTCCAATATCCTGCAAATGGGAAAGCGTAAATACGACGGTCTTCTTCAAGTAACATTGGAATAATGTTTTTACCGAAGTCTTTTTCACTTTCTGGATTTTCTTCATCACGAATTAAATACTCTTTAAGTACTTTCCAGTTAAAGATGTAAATCCCCATCGACGCTTTTGTTGAAACCGGATGTTCAGGTTTTTCCAAGAATTCTACGATGCGTAAATCATCATCCGTATTTAAAATACCGAAACGACTTGCTTCTTCTAGTGGGACATTAATATGAGCAACCGTCAAGTCTGCTTTTTTCTCTTTATGGAATTCAAGCATCTTGTTGTAGTTCATTTTATAAATGTGGTCCCCAGATAAGATTAATACGTACTCTGGATCATACTGCTCGATATACTTAATATTTTGATAAATAGCATTGGCAGTCCCTTTATACCATTCCCCTGTTTTCCCAGCTGTATATGGAGGAAGAATTGTTAACCCTCCGTCTACACGGTCTAAGTCCCAAGGGTTCCCATTCCCCATGTAAGAGTTCAACTCAAGAGGCATAAACTGAGTTAACACCCCAACAGTAGAAATCCCTGAATTTGCGCAGTTTGAGAGAGGAAAATCGATGATACGATACTTCCCGCCAAAAGGAACAGCTGGTTTCGCCATATCCTTTGTTAGTACTTGCAAGCGAGTTCCTTGTCCGCCTGCGAGTAGCATTGCTACGATTTCTTGCTTTCTTGCCATACGTCCAACCTCCGATTATTGATTGTTAATGATATACAGTGTAGAAAACGGTGGTACATTCACCGCGAGTGTATAATCAAACCCTTTATGTGGTTTCGTAACTGTATGAAGTCCACGATTCACCACTCCAGATCCGTTATACTTTTTAGCGTCAGAGTTGAGAGCAACTTTATAGCTTCCCCATTTTGAAACGCCAATTTCGTAATTCTTAATGTGGTTCCCTGAGAAGTTTGAGATAACAATGACTGAATCTCCTTTAGAATTCATTCTTGAGAAGACGAAGCAGTTATTCCAAACATCTTCCACCTCATGCCATCTAAATCCTGTCCAGCCTCCGTCAAGTTGCCACAGTTCTGAATGCTTCTTGTAGAAGGCGTTTAAATCTTTCACATAGCGATGAGTCGCATCATGAATAGGATATTTGAGTAAGAACCAATCCAATTCACGCTCTTCATTCCACTCAATCATTTGTGGAATTTCATTTCCCATGTAGTTTAATTTCTTACCAGGGTGAGCCATCATATAACCCATGAAAGCTCGATAATTAGAAAACTTATCTTCATAAGAAACAGACGCTTTATCTAGTAACGATTTCTTTCCGTGAACGACTTCATCATGAGAAATCGGTAAAATATAGTTTTCCGAGAAGGCGTACATCATCGAGAACGTAAATTGATTATGGATGCCACCTCTAAATAGAGGATCTTTCTCTAAGTAATCTAGAGAGTCATTCATCCAACCCATATTCCATTTGAAGTGGAATCCAAGTCCTCCTTCTTCTACTGGTTTGGTAACCCCAGCGAAAGCAGTAGACTCTTCAGCAATCATCATGACACCTGGATATTCATTACGTACATAATCATTCAGAGATTGAATAAATCGAATCGCTTCTAGGTTTTCAAATCCTCCGTAAATATTACGAGCTGATTCTTCTTCACTTCTGCAGTAGTTATAGAACAACATTGAACTTACTGCATCCACGCGAAGTCCGTCGATGTGGAATTTTTCAAGCCAGAATACCGCACTTGAGTACAAGAATGAAACAACTTCAGTCTTGCCGTAATCAAATGCTCTCGTTCCCCATCCTTTATGTTCTTGGATACGAGGGTCACCGTATTCATAGCAAGGTGTTCCATCAAATTCATATAACCCAAAAAGCGTCTTTTTGTAAAATGACCAGGTACCCAGTCTAAGATAATTCCGATACCTGCCCTGTGACATTCATCCACAAAATACATAAAGTCTTCTGGAGTTCCAAATCTTGAAGTCGCTGCAAAGAATCCTGTCACTTGATATCCCCATGACTTATCATATGGGATATTCCGTAATTGGCAATAATTCAATATGCGTGTAGTTCATCTCTTTCACATAAGGAATTAATATATCCACTAATTCACGATAAGAATAGGGATCGCCATTCTCCTTCTTCTTGAAGGAACCAAGTTCAACTTCATAAATGTTTAACGGTAGTTGAAAAGGGACGGTTCTTTGTTTCATCCACTTTTCGTCAGACCATTGGAATTCAGGAAAATCGTATACTTTAGATGCTGTTTTTGGGTCTTGTTTCCGCATGGCGTGCATATGGATCTGCTTTCCATAACCAATCTCCATGATGCGGAACAATCACATATTTATAAGCATCGTACTCTTTTACATTTGGAATTGTGATTTCATAAATCCCATTTTGATTAATACGCTCCATCTTATAATCGGTTGGTCTCCATTCACAGAAATCCCCCGTTACATAGACTTCTTTTGCGTTTGGAGCCCATACGCGGAATGTACATTCGTTGTCACCTAAGAAGCTACCAAGGAAATCATAACTATGGAAATTCCTTCCTTCATGAAATAAATATTCTGCTAGTTGTTGCACTAAGCCATCACTCCTTTACGCATTCGCTCACAAAAAAAAAATAAGCGTTTTCATAGTTGGGATAAAAAATTAGAGAAGGTTGATATTGATACATTTCTCTTGTTTAAATTATAACATATTTCTTAAATTTTCACAGTGGGTTTTCATGAATTTTCTTAAAAATTTTTGTTTAATTCTCTGTACTTTTCATGAAACCCGTTTTGGTATCACTTTTTCACTACTTTGTATTACAATGAACATAGATTGACAAAAAAAGGGGCCTATTATGATTTTCTATCACTCACTAAAAAATAAGTATCCTTCAGGAGCAGTGACGGATAACCAAACTATTTTTATACAAGTTAAAGTTACGAAAGAGACTCACCTCTCTTCTATCCAATTAGTACTTAAAGAAGATTTAACGCAAACAACAAGCATCTATCATCCAAGTCGTTCTACGATTGAAGCAGATGCGACTTTATACTCATTTGAAATTTCACCATTGCATTCAGGACTATATTTCTACTATTTTGAAGTTCGTTCTGAAATCGGTACTTACTTCCTTAGCAACCATGAATTCCATGCAGTTCCTGTTCTAAACTATCATGAGATTAACAGCTGGCAATTAACGGTTTATGAAGAACAATTCACGACTCCGGAATGGTTTAAGGGTGGAATTATGTATCAAATCTTCCCAGACCGTTTTAAGAGAAGCGAGAAATATAAAGCGAAAAAAACAGCCAATGAAGAGATTCGTTACCGTCATGATGAGTGGGACGAATTGCCTCAATCAAGTATCACACATGAAAATTACAAAGCCCAGGATTTCTATCTTGGGAATTTAAAGGGAATCGAAGAAGAACTCGAACACTTCAAAGCCTTAAATGTAAACTGTATTTACTTAAATCCAATTATGGAGAGCCCAGATAACCACCGCTACTCCACTGCGGATTATTTCAATGTGGATCCTTACTTAGGAACGAATGAAGACTTTAAAAAACTATGTGCAAAATTCAGAAAAAATGGAATCGAAATTATTCTAGACGGTGTATTTAGTCACACTGGTGATGACAGTATTTATTTCAACAAACAAGGTCATTATGATAGCGTTGGTGCCTATAACTCAACTGAGTCTCCATACTATCCTTGGTTTAGCTTTATGGAATTTCCAGATACGTATCACTCTTGGTGGGGCTTTACAAACCTTCCAACGGTGAATAAATTGGAACCTTCCTATATGAAATTTATCAACGATCCAAAAACCGGTGTCTTACCCTTCTGGCAACATCTTGGGATTGGTGGCTGGCGTTTAGACGTTGCGGATGAATTTCCTGACGAGTTCTTAGACGCATTACGAGTAACTGTTAAACAAACAGACCCAAATGCCCTCATTATTGGTGAAGTTTGGGAAGATGCGACTACGAAATTTGCATATGACCATCGCCGCCGTTATTTCTTAGGAAAACAACTGGACAGCGTGATGAACTATCCTTGGAAAGATGCGATTATCAATTTTGTTCAAACAAAGAACTCACACGCTTTACGCTATGCCATTGAAGAAATTGATTGATCATTATCCAAAAACCTGCTCTAGACGTTCTAATGAACTTACTAGATAGTCACGATACGGAACGTATTATTACAAAAAAATTGGGCTTTCGGTGATACGGAAGCTGTTCCACTTCATGAGCGCCCAACACTTGAATTAACTGGCGCTGAACTTGAAGATGCGATTCAAAAACTAAAAAAATCGCAAGTTTCATTCAATTTACTCTACCAGGTGTTCCTTCGATTTATTACGGAGATGAAATTGGGAATGCAAGGATTCCGCGATCCGTATAACCGTAAGACATTCAGCAAGAAAAAAATCAACGAAGAAATCTTTCGAGCATTATAAAGCATTAACAGCTTTTTAGAACAGAAAACAAAGAAGACTTCAAGGGAGATTTCCATGTCATTTACGAAAACAATGGATGCCTTGTGTACCAACGTGGCTCTCTCCTATGTGCCGTGAATATGAATGAACATACGGAATACATTGAAGGTCTTCATGGAAAACAAATTTTTGCAAGTCACCAAATAAGAAACCATCCAAATGGACTTCTTGTTCCTGCATTTGGCTTTGCAGCATATGAAATTTAATCCACAAAAAAAGATTCTCACTGTGAGGCGTGCCCTCACTTGTGAGAATCTCTTTTTTTATTGGTTTAACCTTGAACAGGTTTGATGTGCCAAATGTCTTTTGCATATTCTTTAACTGAACGGTCAGCTGAGAAGATACCTGCATTTGCAATATTTGCAAGGCTCATCTTCATCCATTTAGATGAATCATTAAAGTCTTTTTCAATGCGTTCTTGCGCTTCAACATAGCTATCAAAGTCAGCAAGACACATATAGTGATCTTGAGTTAATAAGTAATCCACGATGAAGTTGAAGTTCATACCACCAACTGTCATTGTACGGATGAAATCAAGAACGGTCTTAATCTTAGGTGAATTATTGTAGTATTCCCAAGGTTTGTAGCCCTTAGCATATAACGCTTCTACTTCTTCTGTTTCTAAACCGAAGATAACAATATTGTCTTCTCCAACAGCTTCGTAGATTTCAACGTTTGCTCCGTCCATTGTACCCAAGCGTCACTGCACCATTTAACATCAGTTTCATGTTACCAGTACCACTCGCCTCTTTACCCGCTTGAGAGATTTGTTCACTCACATCAGCAGCTGGCAAGATGATTTCAGCTAGATGTCACTTTAGTAGTCCGGAATGAATACTACTTTAATGTACTCACGTACTAATTCGTCACTTTCAATCATTTGAGAAATTGAGTGAATGAATTTAATAATGTTTTTCGCCATTTGGTATCCTGAAGAAGCCTTCGCAGCGAAAATGAATGTACGTGGAGTTGGACGTAATCCATTGTATTTAATCTCATGGTAAAGATATACGATGTGTAACGCATTTAATAATTGGCGTTTGTATTCATGTAATCTCTTCACTTGTACGTCAAAGATTGAATGAGGATTTACTGAAATCGCAAGCGTTTCTTTAATGTAAGTCGCTAATTGCTCTTTCTTCGTTAATTTAATGGCTTGTAAATCTTTCAGTACTTTCTCATCATCTTTATAAGCATTCAATTTTGAAATGCCAGAGAGGTCTTTAATGAAGTCATCTCCGATTAAATTTTCTAAGTAAGTAGCAAGTTCTGGATTTGCTTGACCTAACCAACGGCGGTGCGCAATCCCGTTTGTTACGTTACCGAATTTTCCTGGATATAAGTCGTTGAATGCTTTGAAAGTATCACGAACAAGAATATCACTATGCAGTTTTGATACACCATTTACATAATGACTACCCACGATAGAAAGATTTGCCATTTTAATCATGTCGTCATAAATAATCGCTGTATCACGTAATGTATATTGTTTGCCTTGTTCCATGACCCATAAGCAGAATCGTCTATTAATTTCTTCAATAATTGAGTAAATACGTGGAAGAATTGGTTGGAATAAGGATACTGGCCATTTTTCCAATGCTTCTGCCATGATAGTGTGGTTTGTATACGCAAATGTCTTCGTCGTGATTTCCCACGCTTTGTCCCATCCATAGCCATACTCATCCACTAATAAGCGCATTAATTCAGCAACGCCCATTGCAGGGTGAGTATCATTAATGTGAAGCGCTACATGTTCTGAGAAGTTCTCTAATGTACCAAATTCATGATAATGGTTCTTCACTAATTGTTGTAATGAAGCACTAATGAAGAAGTATTGTTGTTTAATACGTAACTCTTTACCTTCGTTCGTTACATCGGCTGGATATAATAACTTCGAAATAGAAGACGCAATTGCTTCTGCTTCTGATGATTTAGAATATTCACCGCGTTCAAATAGTTTCATATTGAAACCTGTTTTGGCTTTGGCTTCCCATAAACGAAGTGTGTTTACAGCTGAAGCATCATAACCAGAGATTAATAAATCATATGGTTCTGCTTGGATTGAAGTATAGTTTTTGTGGTTCACTTTTAAGCCAGTTTCTGTCATCACTTGCTCTAATTCCCCACCAAAACGCACTTCAACTTCTTCGTCATTACGGTACACTAAGCCATATTTTCCAAGGTCTAACCATTGATCTGGGAATTCTTGTTGCCAACCGTTTGTAATCACTTGTTTGAAAATCCCATATTCGTAAAGAATTGAGAATCCTGTGACTGGATATTCATTACTTGTTAAAGCATCTAAATAACAAGCCGCAAGACGTCCTAGACCACCATTTCCTAGACCTGGATCTGGTTCCATATTGTAAATTTCATCGAGTGAAAAATTGTTTTCGCTCAAGAACTCTTTTGCTTCTTTTTCAATGCCTAAATTGAATAAGTTATTGCGAAGTGTACGTCCTACTAGGAATTCCATTGACATATAGTACGCACGTTTTTGACGAGTTTGTTTTAATGTTTGTTCATAGCTGAATTTCTTTTCCATTAAAATATCACGAACAGATCTCATCATCGCTTCGTACACTTGTCTCTTACTTGCATTTGAGATGGTTACACCAAATTGATTCTTTAATGAAGTTTCTACACGACTTGTTAAACTTTTTTCGACCATTTAAGAGCCTCCTTCTTATTTTTTATACCACTTCATGGTATAAAGTCTAAATATTTCTTAGCGGACTGTTCCCAGCTTACGTCTTTTTGTAAATTGTTCTTGATAATTTGTTTCCATTCATCAGGTGATTGGTAGAAACATGTCACAGCGCGGTAAATCGCATCCATCATATCGCCAGCTTGGAAGCTTTCGAAATGTAAATCCATTTCCTTCTACGCCTGTAAATGGAATAACTGTATCACGTAATCCACCAACACGGTGAACAACAGGAACTGTTCCGTAGCGCATTGAGATCAGTTGTGATAATCCGCATGGCTCTGTCTTAGAAGGCATTAAGAATAAATCACTTGCTGCATAGATCTTTTGCAGACATTTCATTAGAGAATAATAAAATGCTGCGTACACGATCATGTCTGTAGTGTTCTAATGAACGTAAAGCACTCTCGTAATGAGCATCCCCTGTTCCCTAGAATGACTAATTGTGCACCTGTTTTAAGAATTTCTTCGCTTGCTTGTAAAATTAAGTCAATTCCTTTTTGGTGAGTAAGTCGTGTTACCATTCCAATTAAAGGAATATCGGCATTCACTTCTAAGTCCATCTCTTTTTGGAAATGCTAATTTATTTTGAACCTTATCTTCAAATGTCTTTTAAGTCGTAATTTACAGGAATCATTGGATCTGTTTTTGGATTGAATTTATCCACATCAATTCCGTTTAAGATTCCTCTTAATTTTCCTTGTTCAACAGTTAAAATCTTGTCGAGTCCATATGAGAAATAAGGGTCCAAGATTTCACGAGCATATGTTTCACTTACTGTATTCACGCGGTCCGCCAATTGAATCGCACCTTTTAGTAAGTTCACGTCACCATTGTAAATGAGTGCGTCAAAATATTTATTTTCTAATCCAAATAGATTTCCCATTTCATATGGGTTGAATCGACCTTGGAATTCAATATTATGAATCGAAAGAACACTCTTCATATCTTTATAGAATTCTGCTTCACGACTCTTCAACACATCTAAGTAAATGACAGAAAGTGCTGTATGCCAGTCGTTTACATTCACAACATCTGGTTTAAAATCAAGTGCTGGTAAAGATTTCAAGTGCTGCTTTTGAGAAGAAAGCAAAACGTTCACCCATCATCATGCTTGTCCATAAATACTGTCACGATTAAAATATTGTTCATTATCTACAAAATAACAAGGAACTCCGTCCACTTCAGTCTCGAAAATTCCACAATACGAATGTCTCCAACCTAAATCAACAAATTGGTATGCTTTGTATTTTAAACCAAAACGTTCGCGGTCAATACTAGAATACAAAGGTAAAATAACACGTGCATCTACGCCTAATTCACGAAGGGCTTTGGGAAGAGAACCAATAACGTCTCCTAACCCTCCTACTTTAACAAAGGGAGCTGCTTCAGCTGCAATAAAACAAACTTTCATACACTTTCTCCTTTAACTTGTGATAGGTTTATTATACCTTGAAATCATGAAAAGAACTAGACTTCTTATATAATAAAATAAATAAATTAAACTAAATAAAAAACCTAGGACAAATGTCCTAGGTTCAATTGACAATTAAATTTCTGGGTAGATATCTTCCACAGATTTTTCTGGGTCAATCACGATGAATAAGTTACCGTGTGAACCAATTGCTGAACTTTGGTATTTGTTGTCATTTCCATCTTCATCTACTGGGCTGTATGGGAAATAAACACGATCTTTGTCAACAATTACATCTGATTTTGGATGATTTCCATCAACATATAAAATATCCATTAATTCGATATCGCTATATTTTTTAACGCGTTCGAACATTCCTAATTCTAAACCACCTAAGTTGATGTCTTCTGACATAACGTGGTCTGCTTCAGGGAAGATTTCGATACGTAATGATTCACATGGGTGAATTTCTTGGAATTCGCCACCGTTAATACGTCCAAATGATGTTGTAACTTTTTTAATCCATAAGTCACCAATCAAACGGCGATTAATCGTCCATGTTTCTCCATTTCTAAATACAAAATCGTAAACCTGACATAACCTTTTTCATATAGGGTCACTCCTTAAAATAAATTATTGCTTACAAAATGATAATACCATTGAAACGCCTTTCATTCAAGAATTATATTAAATTAAATGGCTTTCAATAAATTGTTTTTCATTTCAATGAAACTTTATTTACTTTCATTGAAATTATTTCTAATCCATGAAACTATCTCAGTATTTTCATTGGCTAATCTGCCAGATAAAATCTCTGTTTGAAGAGCTTGTAAGACTTCGCCAATAATAGGTCCCATCTTCTCTAAGCCAAGTGCTTCTTTTACTCCAAACCCATCAATTTGAATGTCTTTCATCGAATGAATTGGTAATTGTCGATACACTTCTTCTAACTCTACTAATTGTTCGCTGTGGCCAATTCCTGGTAACAACTGCTCTACTTCAATCGCTAAATCTTCTGGACATTCATAGGCAAGGAATGCATCCCACTCTTTTTCAAGACGAGCGAGCAATGTTTGATAGCCAGTTAAAATCGTAGAAATTTGGTCATTTGAAGATTTCCAGTCTTTCAAGACTTTTCTAAGCTGAGGAACGGTTAACTGTTCGTAGTACGCAAATAAAATCCACGCTTGCGTAATCTTCATTTTTTCTAACGGGAATTCTCCTAATTTTAAGAGTGTCTCTTTGGCCTCTTTAAAATCAGGACAAGAATGGTATAACTCACTCTCTACAAATGCTTTAAAGGCAAGAGCTCGATGTGGACTCAGTATCATCTTCTCAAATTCTACTTTCATACGTTCTACCGCTACTCGCTCGAGATTGGCTTTTAACGTACGAATCGCATTAAAAGTATCCGACTCAATCGTAAAGCCTAATTGTCCCGCAAAACGAACTGCACGCATCATCCGTAAGGCATCTTCATTAAAACGCTCCATAGGATTTCCAACACAGCGAATGATTTCTCTCTCTAAGTCTTCAATCCCACCAAAATAATCGACAATTTCTTCTTTGTCGTTTACAGCAAGTGCATTAATCGTAAATCACGACGCATCAAGTCCTCTTCCAGACTTCTGACAAAGGTTACGGAATCCGGATGTCTAAAGTCCTGGTACGTCCCTTCCGTACGAAATGTCGTTACCTCATAGCTATCATGATGATGGAGTACAAGAACGGTACCGTGCTCAATCCCCACATCTACCGTATGCGAAAAGAGACTCTTCACTTCTTCAGGGGTTGCACTGGTCGCAATATCCACATCCGAAATTTCTTTTCCAAGAACCAAATCACGGACTGACCCACCCACAAAAACGGCTTCGTGTCCGGCTTCTTTTAACGTTTGAAGAACAGGGAGTGCACTAACGAAGAGCGGTACCGATTGTATATCAACTTTTCGTTTAAAATCACTCATCTTCTAACTCCTTTAATCGATTTGTTAGTTTCATAAAACGCTGAGAGTCCATAGATTCCAGAGCCTCATTGATTTCTGCTTTTAATTGAGAAATCAGCACTTCTTTTTGAATACTATCTAATTCATCCTCCACTACTTCCATTTCTTCTACTTCTGAGATGTAATAAGGATTTTTCTCTAATACGGCAAAACTCACCATACTCTTATAGGCGTTTGGAAAATCTAATTCCACATAGCAATCTTCTTTCCAATGAAGACGCATATCATGAAAGGCTACTTCTGGATTATCGAATTTTGTTCCTTCTTTATAAAAGAGGAAAGATTCTTGAGCAGGTTTAATCGTTGAAAATAGCATTCCTTTTGGAGTAGCTTCCACATGCTCCACGAAATGAATTTGTTTCAACAATAACTCATGGTTTAACAAGTAGTTCAGAATCCACAATGACTCTCTTCTTTTCAAAGAATGATTTGAGATGAACCACGAAATAAATTTCTTCTTCGTTTCTAAACTTGGGTTAAACAAAGTATCCCTCCTACTCTTCAAAAATAAATGTATAACGGATAAATTCAGGATTAAATGGATCTACCTTCAACGCTTCTTGTAAGGCTGGTGCTGCTAAATCTTTTCTACCCTCTTCTATCATAAAGCGGATATAATCTTCTAAGAATTCGACAGAACTTTCCCCGGCTTCATAGGCTTTTTGATAGTTCGTAAATGCCTCGTTGTACTCTTCCATTGCTTCATAAGTTTTTGCAAACAAGTAAAGAATCACTGCATCTTCTTTGGTTTCTAGGCTTTCAAGAAATGCAATACTTTCCTCATATTCTTCTTCATCGTTTAAAGCTTCAACATAACTTGTCACATTAAGAATTGAATCATTGTTGAGAGTTACCGCTTCTTTTAATTCTTGTAATCCAACTTCTGGATTTCCTGTTGCGATTTCGATTTGGCCAAGAATACGATGTGCTTCATCGTTCAATTCATCAAAAGCAATCCATTTTTTCGCATAGTCTTTTGCTTCTTCGTCTCGTTTCAAGATTAAAAGACATTGAATCACATTTAGTGTCACTTCACTATTTTCATTTTCACGTTCTAAAAGTTCCATGTAGTACTCGAGAGCTTTCTCAAAGTTGCCCTCAATAGACTCATATGAGGCCATCTGGAACAATAAATCACTTGAGAGGCCATCGATGCTTTCTTCGCCAATAAATTGCTCTAATGGCTCTTTATCGCCCATTCTTAAAGTGGCTTCAACGTACAATTCTTGTGCACGTTCTTCTTCCCCAGTTTCCCCTGGACTTTGTTTTAAGAAACGCTCCAAGAAAAATGCACTACGTTCAAAACTTCCTGCTTCAAATAATAATGTTCCAAGGTAAAAATCAATAATCGCTTCATCTGGATCTAAGTCTTTCGCCTTTAATAGTTTTTTCTCTGCTAAGTCGAAATCTCCCTCTTCTCGGTAAGCTTCTGATTGTACGACCAACACACTTGGATAATCAGGATCTGTTTCTGGAATATCGTAAAGAATTGATAATGCTTGGTCTGTTTCTCCTTCAGCCACTAAAATCTCGGCTAATAAATCGTCCAAATCGCTTCTTCTGGTTCAACTTCGGTGAGTCGTAACAAGGCACGTTTAGCTTCTTCGTAGAATCCAATCGATACAGAATAAGTGGCTAAATCTGCCATCTCTTGAAGGTCTGTTTCTGGGTTGAAATTGTCAAAAAATTGGTGATAGTGTTCATAGACTTTATCAATATCTTGTTCTTGTAAGGCTTGTTCAATCGCTTCGATTACTTGTGTCATAATGTCTCCTTTAGCAGATAAACTGCATTTAAATATGTATACTATTGAAGTTTTTACACCAAAAAAAGAAGGTGTTATATAGAGTTAACTCTAATATAACACCAATTAAAACTTCATGCTATGAAAAATAATTCATTGGAATTATTTTTTAACTGCATCTTTAAGAGCTTTACCAGCTTTGAATGCTGGAACTTTAGAAGCTTTGATTTTGATTTCTTTACCTGTTTGAGGGTTACGTCCTTTACGAGCAGCGCGTTCGCGAACTTCGAAGTTACCAAATCCGATAACTTGAACTTTTTCACCTGCTTTTAAAGCTTCTTGAATTGTTTCGAATAACGCTTCAACTGTTGCTGAAACATCTTTCTTTGTTAATTGCGTTTTTTTAGCAACGCGATCTACTAATTCTGCTTTGTTAGCCATTTTAGTTTCACCTCCGTCAAATAAGAATTTCTATCAGAGTTCGTTGAGTGGTCCAACTTATCTGGAAATCGAAAATTAGTTTTGATTTCCTCTAGATTATACCATTCAACCTCAATAGTTTCAACGTTTTATATCCTGTTTTATAAGCTTGCTATGATTTTTTTTACTTTCTTTGACGAGTAATCATATGAATTGGTGTTCCCTCGAAGCCAAATGCTGAGCGAATTCGGTTTTCTAAGAAACGTTCATATGAGAAATGCATCAATTCAACGTCATTTACAAATGTGACAAATGTTGGTGGTTGAATCGCTACTTGCGTCATATAGTAAATCTTCAAGCGATTCCCTTTATCCGTTGGAGTTGGGTTCATCGCAATGGCATCCATTAATACATCATTCAATACAGAAGATGAAATACGACGTGAACGAACTTCATGAATCTCTTTTAAGATTGGTGGGATTTTTGTAAGACGTTGTTTTGTCTTTGCAGATACAAAAATAATTGGAGCATAAGATAAGTATAAGAATTCTTGACGAATCTTATCTTCAAATTCTTTATAAGTCGAATTATCTTTTTCAAGCGTATCCCATTTATTCACTAAAATAACGACACCCTTACCTGCTTCGTGAGCATATCCTGCAATCTTCTTATCTTGTTCTTGAATTCCCTCTTCGGCATTCAAGACCACACAAACAATGTCGCTTCGCTCAATCGCTCTTAAGGCACGTAAGACACTATATTTTTCAGTTGATTCAAAGACACGGCCTTTCTTACGAATACCGGCAGTATCAATCATCTTGAAGACAGTACCATCTTCGTCTTCAAACGTCGTATCGATGGCATCACGAGTCGTTCCAGCAACATTCGATACAATGACACGCTCTTCTCCAAGCATTGCATTCACTAAGCTTGATTTTCCTACGTTTGGACGACCGATGAAGCTAAACTTAATGATGTCTTTATCCTCTTCGTCATCATTCTCTTCAGGGAAGGCTTTTACTGCTGCATCTAATAAATCTCCAAGCCCTAATCCATGACTTCCAGAAATTGGGAATGGCTCACCGAATCCTAATGAATAGAAATCAAAAATTTCAGAACGTAATTCAGGATTATCTACTTTATTAACAGCAAGTAAAACTGGCTTATTTGTACGATAGAGTAATTTTGCAATGTGTTCATCAGTCGTTGTTACGCCCTCTTTTACACTTGTTAGAAAGATAATCACATCGGCTTCTTCCATCGCAATTTCTGCTTGCATACGGATGTTTGACATAAACGGTTCATCCGTAATATCAATTCCACCTGTATCAATAATATTAAAGGAGTGACCTAACCACTCACCTTCAGAATAGATACGGTCACGAGTGACTCCGGCGATATCTTCTACGATAGAGATACGTTCTCCGACAATACGGTTAAAAATTGTAGATTTTCCGACATTTGGTCTTCCTACAACGGCAATAACTGGTGTTGACATACTATTCCTCCTTTTCTCTAATTCTATCATAAAAATAGTCTGGAACCAGTCCAGACTATTTCCACTTAACTTTTATTTGAATGTTATTCTTCAACTTTAAGTTCAGAAAGTTGATCACCTAAACGATCCGCTAAAGAGAATGAAACATCTTCTTCAGGTAATTCGTAAGTTTCTTCAACCACTTCTTCAACTTCTTCTTTTTCAGGTTTTGGAGCTTCTTGTAAAGCTTTAATACTTAAAGAAATACGTTGTTGTTCTGGATGAACTTCAAGAACTTTCACTTGAACTTCTTGACCTTCTTTAAGAACTTCGTGAGGTGTTGCAATATGTTGGTGAGCAATTTGTGAGATGTGAACTAATCCTTCTACTCCAGGGAATAATTCAACAAATGCTCCAAATGTAGTTAGACGTTTTACTAAACCATCTAATACAGAACCAACTGCTGCACGTTCTTCAATGTTATCCCATGGTCCTGCTAATGTATCTTTGATTGATAATGATACACGTCCGTTTTCTGGATCTACTGAAATAACTTTTGCTTGAACTTCTTCGCCAACTTTTAATTTGTCGCTTGCTTTTGCAACGTGCTCATGAGAAATTTGTGAAATGTGAACTAATCCATCCACACCACCTAAGTCGATGAACGCACCGAAGTTTGTTAATCGAGCAACTTTACCAGTCACTACAGAACCTTCTTGAATTGCTTCAAATACAGCTGCACGCTTAGCTGCTTTTTCAGCTGCAACTAAGTTTTTACGTGATAAGATTAAACGATTTTCGCTTGGTTCGATTTCAACGATTTCAAAAGCTAATGTTTGGCCTTTGAATTGAGCTAAGTTATCAACATAGTGGTCTGATACCATTGAAGCTGGCACGAAAGCTCGAACTCCTGCATCCACTACTAAACCACCTTTAACAGCATCCACAACTGGAGCTTCGATGATTTCTTTGTTATCGAATTTAGCTTGAATTTCTTCCCAAACTTTACGTGCATCTACACGTTTTTTAGAAAGTAAGAAACTTCCATTTTCTTTATCTTTGATTTGTTTGATGACTACTAAATCAACAACATCTCCTACAGCTAAAACGTCTTCTACACGTTCAACTGGTGATGTAGATAATTCATTGAAAGGAATAACCCCTTCAACTCCTCCACCGATAATTCCGACGATGGCTTGTTTATCTTGTAGAGTTAATACTTCACCTTGTACTAAATCTCCGATTTGAATATCTTTGACGATATCGAGCGCATCTTGCATTGTTTGTAATTCTGACATGTGACTTCCTCCTAAGCGCGACAATTCATGCGAACATCAAGTTTGATTTTTGTGCAAAATAAAACTTTTTATCCACTTACAATCATACCACTAAATGAAAACGAATTCTAGTGTTTTTGTGTAAAATCTGGTTAATTCGTTAACTTTTCTTGGATAAGATTCGTAATTTTAGAAACGACTTCTTGAATTGATAGGCTTGTCGTATCGATTTCAATTGCATCATCCGCTTTTTTCAAAGGAGACTCTTTACGAGTACTATCTAAGAAGTCACGGTGAGCAATCTCTTCTTCCAATTTTTCAAGAGATAATTCAATGCCCTTTTCTTGGTTTTCTCTGAATCGACGAAGCGCACGTTCTTTTACAGATGCTACTAAGAAATCTTCAACTCAGCATTTGGAAGCACTACTGTACCAATATCGCGACCATCCATAATGATGGAATGGTTCTCTGCAATCTCACGTTGCATTTGTACAAGTTTTACACGAACTGCTTTAATCGCTGAAACTTCCGATACATTTCGTGTCACTTCAAGATCACGAATCTCACGAGTCACATCTTCCCCGTTTAAGAAAACGAGTTGGCCATCTTCAGTATTTTTAAAACTGATGACTAAGTTTTCGAGCAATTCATCGATTGCTGACGCATCATCTACTGAAATATTATTTCTTAAAAATGCCAATGTTGTAGCACGATACATCGCACCAGTATCTAGATAAAGAAAACCAGTTTCTTTCGCAATCAATTTTGAAATTGTACTTTTCCCAGACGAAGCTGGTCCATCAATAGCAACTTGCATATTCTCTCTCCTTCTCAAAAAGAAAGCCTGAAACGTCTTGCGTCTCAGACTTCCGCTAATATAGTTCTGTATTATTGTGCAACTTTTAATGTTGTTCCTGGAGCAATGTTATCTCCCTGTAAGACCATTAATTTGTTTTAATGTCGCAACGTCCATACCATGGTTTACTGCGATACGGTATAAAGTATCTCCAGCTTTAACTGTATATGTTCCATAGTTACCATTTTGTTGCGCTTGAGTTGTTGGTGTTTGTTGAGTTGTTTGAGCTTGACGAGGAGCTGTTGTTGTAGCTTCGTTAGCTGTAGTAGCTTCTTGTTTTGTTGTAGCTGCTGTTGTTTCTGGAGTTGCTGTTGTAGTTTCAACAGTCTTCGTTAACATTACATCATCAGCTGTTCTTGGTTTTACTTGATTACTGTTATTGCTAATTGAGAACCACATCATAAATAATAATGGTGCAACAATTACAATAAGGAACACAAATAATAACACATTTGATAATGGTGCTACTGCTTTTCCACCTGAGTTTCTAGCACTACGAGAGAATTGACGATTCTTTAAATTCTCATCTTCTCCAAATTTTCTTTCCCATGGTTGTTCTTCTGTTTGATTTAAATCTTCATTATTATTAAAGTTATCGCTCATTCAAAAATCCTCCTAATTTGACCCAATGCTATCCTCAGTCAATTCACTACACAATATAGCATATTCTTACACTCAGGGCAAACTTTTACTTTAGTACTATTGTAGCATAAATTCTCAAAAAATCACTCTATTTAATCATAGATTAAATAATTTCTTAAAGCTTTCTTCGAAGGTGTTTTTTTGCCATTTTCTTCTTCATTCCAATTTTCTGTTACATCCAGTAAAAATAAATCAAGATGCCTGCAACTGCTACACTTTCCACACGGTTCTTTTCGATTTTCTCCGAAGAACTGTGCTAAGTACTGTTCTTTACACTGATTCGTGGTCGCAAACTCTTCAATCTGCCCCACTTGCTTTAATTTACGCGTTCGCTGCAACTTGATAAACTCATTCTTTTGTTCATTATTCCAACGAAATGCATTCGCAATCTCTTTGATATTTTGATGAAGTTCCGTTTCTTCCTCGTCACCTGCTTCATACGACCGTTCAATTTTACGTCCCATTTCGGAAAAATCGTCTGGATGAACAAAGGAGATACAACGACTAAACTGCAGGTCTCTACCCGCACGACCGATTTGTTGCACATAATCTTCAAGCGTTTGAGGAAGTTGGTAATGAATAATCGTGCGAATATTCGACTGATTAATTCCCATTCCAAAAGCACTTGTCGCTAATAAGATATTGAGTTCGCCTCTAAAGAATTTCTGCTGGATGGTTTGTCGATCGCTACTATGTCTCTTAGAGTGAAAGGTATCGATTTTTGTAAATCCTTCCTCTTGGAGTGATTCTTTTAACCCTTCAATCTCTTTAATCGTTGAGGCATACACGATACAAGGATATTCCACACGCTTCAATAATTCACTAAGCATCTTACTACGAAGTCCTTCAACCGAAATGATATCAATTTCACGATTCTTCAAGAAGGCATGTCCTTGGAAATACGTCGTTTTGTTCTTATCTAATCCTAAGAAGGTATAAATATCATGAACCACTTGAGTCGTAGCCGTTGCAGTTAATGCCAACGTTCTAGGATTTTTCAAACTCTTTCTCATCTTACCGATAAATAGATAATCACTTCTAAAGTCATACCCCCACTGCGAAATACAATGCGCCTCATCGACGACGAGTAATCCTATTTTCAGTTTTGATAATTCCTTAAAGAATCTTGGCGCTTGTAGCATCTCCGGAGATACAAAAATAAACTGATACTCATTTAAGGTGCTTAAAATATAATTTTTTTCGGCTTCAGTCATAAGAGAAGTAATCGCCACAGCTCTATGTATTCCGAGCTGCTTTAAACTGGCGACTTGGTCGACCATTAAAGCAATCAGCGGAGATACAATAACCACTCTACACTTTTCTTTAACGCCGATATATTGATAAATAAACGATTTTCCATTCCCTGTTGGTAAAATTGCAATCGCATCATGACCTTCTTCAAGAGACGTGATGACTTCTTTTTGACCTTCTCGGAACTCCTTATATCCAAATCGATTCAATATTGGATCCATGTCATTCACGCTCCTTTAAGGCTTTAATTTGATAGTATCTGAATAAGAAGAAATCCATTTTCTTCCCTTCTGCTTCAAAATGGTCCTTAGCCTCTTTATATTTTGGGTACTGCTCGTTTTCGAAAAGTTCTTTGTATGCTACGGCAGCCTTCGTTTCTTCTACACGTTTATAAGATGCATCTTTAGTAAGTAACACATGCTTTAAGAGATGATCGTTAATCGTGCTCTCTTTGAGTTTACGAAAACGCGCAATCTCCGTTCGTTTTAATCCTTTTTCAAATAATCGAACGGTTTCTCGAACGGAACTCGTTTCATGAGAAATCCATTCAACCATTTTAGAAAACCATATATAAGTGATTGGAGAATTTTCAGGTTCCTCAAAAACATCGCTCACCCATTTCATTAAAACTAATCTTGAAAGAGGTTCACAGTCTTCAACCGTGGTAAATTCCCATAACGAAACGAGCTCAGCTTCTAGAGCTGCTGTCGACTTAGCTCCATTGAAAAGGCCAACCCAATGTCCTTTCACAGATTCATCTTGTTTATTAGCCCATACCTGGAATTCATTCACAACACTAGTAAACCAAGCTGGTGTAATCGTCTCTTTTTCTTCTTTATACCATCGTTTAAATAATTGCTGTAACCATACATTTTGAATCAAAGGACGATAGCTTGTTTCTTCATAGCGGTGATAACTAATCCATTCGACCCAGAGTCTTGTGACATCTCGTAATTGCACAAACGAATATGGATGCATCAAGTAATTGCCAGGATGGTTTCCGTTTGTCACCAGAGAAAATTCAGGAATCTCTTTAAGTAATACCACTCCTGATTCATTTTCTCCAAGTACTCCTTCACGCAAGAATTCGTCCAATAATTGATGATAATACTCCTCTTTTAAATGAGGTAAACTTGCAAAAAATACTTCAGTTTTATCTTCTGTCACGCCAATTAAAGTCGACATGGTACGATTTCCTGTTAAAATACGATATAATCGATTTATCGGAACCACACCATACGACTTGATCGCATGTAATATCCAAATTTGATAAAAGGAGTACTGACTCATGGATAATAAATCCTCTCTTTCAAAAATTTATACAAAAGTTGATTGCGAGTCTTGCATCGCATGTGGCATCTGTCAACTACGTGCTCCTGAGATTTTCGAGTACGATGCTGAAGGGATTGCCTTTGTAAAACAAGACAACAATACCGGAACAGTTCCACTACCAGAAGATACGCTAGAAAAGTTCAAAGATGCTTATACCGCCTGTCCTACTGGTGCCATTAAACGAAAAAATAGCCCCTTTAATGAAGAATAAATAAACAAAACGGACTCATCCTGTGAGTCCGTTTTTCTCTTTGTATTACTCCCTTATAGGCCTTTATTTTTCATCGTCTAACGCGAGTTTTATCAGCTTTTGTACTTCAAAAGGTCGCAATTCACGATAATCTCCAGGGCGTAAATTTTCCAATGTTAAAAATCCAAACTCTTCACGTTTTAATTTCATAACAGGTAACTCTACAGCCTCAAACATACGCTTCACTTGATGGTTCCAGCCTTCATGAATCGTTAAAGCTACAATCCCTGTTCCTTTATCTGTATCTACCGATAAGATTTGAGCTCTTGCATTTGACGTTTTCTTGCCATCTAAGACGATTCCACGTTCCAATTGACGCATTTGTCTAGGCGTTGGAATTCCTTTAACTTTGGCGATATATTTCTTTTCTACGTGATGCTTTGGATGTGTCATCAAGTTTGAAAACTCTCCGTCATTCGTTAATAAAAGAAGGCCTGTAGTATCATAGTCCAAACGACCTACTGGATACACGCGTTGCTCTACTTCTTTGAAATAATCAGTTACAACAGTTCTTCCTTTATCATCACTGGCACTTGAAAGAACGCCTTTTGGCTTATAAAACATGAAGTACACAGGTTCTTCTTTATAAATTGGAATTCCGTCTACCTCAATTTTATCATTCGCACCTACTTTAAAACCGAGTTCTTTTACAACTTCACCGTTGACTTTCACACGGCCTTCTTGAATAAATGCCTCACATTTTCTGCGGGATGCCACACCGGCGTGTGCCATTACTTTTTGTAATCTTTCCACAAAAAAACCTACTCTTTCTCTTCTTCTACTTCATGATGTTCTTTTGAGCGCATTTCCAACTCTTCAAACAAATCATGATTATCTCTAAACAATTGGTTTGCTTCTTCAGAATCTAAATCGAATAAATCAGAAGCATCTGGTAGGGCATCAAGAGATTCTAATCCAAAGTAATCCATGAAGTATGCTGTTGTCTTATACAGTTTTGGACGACCTGGTGTCTCTAATCTTCCAGCCTCTTCAATTAAATCTCTTAGTAATAGTTTTTGAATCGAACCACTACTTTGAACCCCACGAATCGATTCAATATCCACACGTGTAACAGGTTGCTTATAAGCAATAATCGCTAACGTTTCTAGGGATGCCTGAGACAATTGAGAAGAATATGGAGAAACTGCATATTTTTCGATATAAGGTTTTAAACTGGCTTTTGTCACGAGTTTATAATGAGAAGCCGTCAAAAGAAGCTCTAATCCACTATTTTCATCTTCTAAGCGTTTCTTTAATTCATCTAGTAACTGACGAACTGCACTTCTTTCGAGTTCTAAAATATAGCTTGCTTCTTCTAATGTAATCCCATCATCTCCAGCAACAAATAGTAATCCTTCTAATACTGAAATGTAATTAGTCACTCTCTTTCTCCTTTTCTTGTCTTTTCTCAATCAAAATATCCTCATATGGAGAACTTTGAATAAAACGGACACGATGTTCCCGAACTAACTGTAACATCGCTAAAAACGTCGTTGTAATCGCATGCCTGTTGAACGCTGGGAAACATTCCTCGAACGGAACTTGTTTCTTATCTGTATGCTCAATTTTTGAAATAATCGAGTCCATTAATTCTTCAACCGTATGCGTTTCATGTTGAATATTAGCCTTCAGCGGCATTTTCGCAATATTCTTACGCGCTAATTTCTTTAACGCATTCCATAAATCTTGAGTCGTCACTTCTCCTTCTTTTAAAGGAATAATTTCCTGCATCGAAGACAAGTCACTCGCTTCTTTCCCAAAGTGTAATCCCCTTAGAAAAGATAGCTCCTCAAGCTTTTTGGCATTTTCTTTAATTTGTTGATATTCCAATAATTGTTGCACTAACTGATCACGAGGATCTTCCACGATTGGCTCCCCGTCTTCATCCAACTCTTCCAATTTTGGTTTTGGAAGAAGCATTCTTGCTTTGATTTCTAATAATGTTGATGCCATTACTAAATACTCGGCTGCCACTTCCAACTCCAAAGTTTTCATGGAATGAATGAAGTTCAAATATTGCTTCGTTAATTCATTCATCGGAATATCGTAAATATCGATTTTCATCTCACGAATCAGATGCAAGAGGACGTCCATCGGTCCTTCGTATTCAGCTACTTTAATTGTTAAATCTTCCATGGTTCCTCACTTACACGATGTTTATTCCATTTTGCGAGAATCACACTCGTCTCAATTGTTCCACTCAATACTTTATCTTCCATCTTTGCTAAATCTTCTAACATTTGGAATGTAATATTTTCCCCACGAAACGAAGGTGACACCGATAAGTATTTAATGACAATCGTGTCTGTTGTGCTTTCTCCACCAATCAATCCGATAAAATTCTCGCTGTCACTTTCTTTAAAAAGCCAGCATTTGATGGATGGATTTGTCGCGATTTCTTCAATTTCCTCTTGCAATCGTTTAAAGTCCTTGAATTCTGGGATGTAAGAAAGTAATCCCATCACAATTTTTTTATTCGTTGCTGAATAAGGTACTAACAAATTCATTCCTCCTCGAGGTTCGTCTCTTAATATAAAACTAACACTTTACGAACCAATGATTTGAACACTTCTTTAACGCGTTGTGTTGTTTCTACCACTTCTTCGTGGTTTAAGTTTGCTTGCATTCCTGCAGCTAAGTTTGTGATACATGAAATACCAATCACTTTAATACCAGCGTGGTTAGCTACGATAACTTCAGGAACTGTTGACATTCCTACAGCATCCCCACCTACTGCTTGTGTGAAGCGGATTTCTGCTGGTGTTTCATAAGTTGGTCCAGAGTATCCCATGTATACTCCTTCTTTAATATTGATGTTTAATTCTTTCGCAGCTTTACGAACGACTTCTTGTCCGTATTCATGGTATGCATGGCTCATATCAGGGAAACGAGGCCCAAAGCGGTCATCGTTAGGTCCGATTAATGGGTTTGTACCAGTGTAGTTAATTTGGTCTGTAATAATCATTAAGTCCCCTGGTTCAAATGTTGGGTTTGCACCACCAGCTGAGTTTGTCACAATAATCGTTTCAACATCTAATAATTTCATTAAACGAATTGGGAACGTTACTGTTTCCATATCGTAACCTTCATAGTAGTGGAAACGTCCGTCCATGATTAGAACTTGTTTCCCTTCTAATTCACCATATACAAGACGGCCAGCATGACCGACAACTGTAGAAACTGGGAAGTTTGGAATATCTTTGTAGTCAAAGATTAATGGGTTCTTCACTTCTCCAGCAAGTTCACCAAGACCTGATCCTAAAATCATTCCGAAATCAATGTGACCAATACCTTTTTCTTGTAAAAAGGCTTTTGTTTCAACTAATTGCTCGTATTTGCTCATGTTGTTCCCTCTTTCTGTATTAGTTTAATTCTTTTAAGAAGCTTGTTCCGTTACCAGTTGATGCTACACCAAAGTTTTCGCTAATTGTTTCAGCGATATCGCTGAAGTGTCCTTCTGGTAAGTGTGTTGGGTGTTTCAATGATTTGCTGATGGCTAACACTGGAATGTACTCACGAGTGTGGTCTGTTCCTTTGAATGTTGGGTCGTTTCCGTGGTCAGCTGTGATAATTAATAAATCATCTTCTTGCATGTTTTCAACGATTTCTGGAATACGAGCATCGAATGCTTCAAGCGCTTCTCCGTATCCTTTGTATTACGACGGTGTCCATAAACTGCATCGAAGTCTACTAAGTTTAAGAAACTCATACCAGTGAAATCTTTCTTCAACACTTCAACAAGTTTATCCACGCCATCCATATTGTCTTTTGTGCGAACGAATTCAGTAATTCCTTGTCCGTTGAAGATGTCGTTAATCTTACCGATTGCAATCACATCAAATCCATCTTTCTTCAAGAAGTCTAATGTTGTTTCGCCAAATGGACTTAACGCATAGTCATGACGGTTTGAAGTTCTTTGGAAGTTGCCAGGTTCACCCACATATGGACGAGCAATGATACGTCCAATCATATATGGATCGTCTTTTGTAATTTCACGAGCGTATTCGCAAATACGGTATAACTCTTCTAGCGGAATAATCTCTTCGTGAGCAGCAATTTGCATTACAGGGTCTGCAGAAGTATAAACGATTAAATCGCCTGTTTCCATTTGGTGTTTACCGTAGTCATCTATTACAGCTGTACCACTGTATGGTAAGTTACATACGATTCCTCTTCCTGAGAATTCAGAAATACGGTCTAATAATTCTTGTGGAAAACCATCAGGGAATACTCGGAATGGAGTTTTAATATTTAATCCCATTAATTCCCAGTGACCTGTCATTGTATCTTTACCAACAGAAACTTCTTCCAGTTTAGTATAGCTTCCTTCTGGATGTTCTACTGTTGGAACTGTTTTTAAAGGAGCGATATTTCCTAAACCATAACGTTGCATATTTGGCACGTTTAAGCCCACAGTTTCTGAAATATGACCTAGAGTATGTGAACCTGCATCATCAAATTTTGCAGCATCTGGTGCTTCTCCAATCCCTACAGAGTCCATTACAATGACATGTATTCTTTTAAATTTCATCAATTCCATCTCCATTTTCTTTATTACGAACGCGGATGTGCTTGTTTGTAAATTTCCTTCATTCGTTCGTTTGTAATATGTGTATAAATTTGTGTCGTACTAATATCTGAATGCCCAAGTAATTCCTGCACGATTCGAAGGTCGGCACCCGCTTCTAAAATATGGGTTGCAAAGGAATGGCGCAATGTATGGGGGCTCACTTCCTTTGTAATCATGGCCGTCTGAACGATTTTCTTCAAATTCTTCCAGAAACCTTGACGCGTAAACGGTCCGCCTCTGTGATTCAAGAACAAGACATTCGTTAACTTCTTTTCGTCTTCTAGAGCAGGCCGTGCATACTCTAAATAGTTTTGAATCCAGTTAGTTGCTTCTTGACCGATTGGGATAATGCGTTGTTTATTCCCTTTCCCAATGGTTTGTAGGAATCCTAATTCCAAGTGCAAATCACTGAGTTCAATACTGATTAATTCACTCACCCGCATCCCTGTTGCATATAAGAGTTCCAGCATTGCTTTATCTCTTAAACCTAAAACCGTCGAGGTGTCTGGTACCTCCAGCAACCTGTTCACCTCATCAATACTGAGCGCTTTTGGCAACTGCTTCTTCGGTTTTGGTGGATGAATTTGTTGCGTTGGGTCTCGTTCTATCATTCGCTCTTGTACGAGAAACTGGAAGAATTTCTTCAAGCAGCTAATCATGCGGCTTGTTGAACTTACTGCATATTCATCTTTTTTCAATTTCTGAAGAAACAGTACCATCGTTGTATGATCCACATCTTGAAGACGTGTCACCTTTTGTTCTTCTAAAAACTGAGAAAACTTCTCCAAGTCCCGTTTATAACTTTGAACGGTATTATCGGATAGACCTTGAACGGCAATACTATCCAGGAAGTAGTGTATTTCTTTCATCTTCTACCCTTCCTTTTGATGGCAATTTTTGCAAATTCCATGGAACGTTAGACGATGATCGAGCACTTGAAACTGGAATTGCTCTAATACTTTTTGTTCAACATCAACGAGTAAATCCTCTTCGACTTCTTGAATCTGTCCGCATTTCACACATAAAAGATGGTGCGCAAAATGACGATTCACCGTCTGTTTTAGATGATAACGACCAATGCCATCATCAAACAGATTTCTTGAAATGATTCCTAAGTCCGTTAAAATCTCCAATGTTCGATATACCGTAGCTAGTCCAATATCTGGATACTTCTGCTTCACGTACATGTAAATCTCTTCAGCCGTTAGGAGTTCATTCAGATGTTCTAGAAGGATTTCAACCGTTGCCTGTCGTTGCAGGGTCAGTTTAAAACCTTCTTCTTGTAATTTCTTTGAATCCCTTCAATAGAAACAGATGACAAGCGACTCGCCTCCACTCATTATTCTTCAATCAGATGGATAAATCCTTCTTCTTGTGTAATTCGTTTTGCTTTTAATAAGTTACCAATGGCACGTTTAAATTGCCCTTTACTAATTCCAAAAATCTCTTTAATCGTTTTTGGATCTGTTTTATCCCAATAAGGAAGTGTATGCGTTGGACGATTTTTCAGCATCGCCACAATCATCTCTGCATCGTCTCCAATGGCCTCGTGCGCACGTGGACGCATCGAAACATTCAGTACACCATCTGGACGTAGCCCGATAACACGTACTGTAATTTCTTCCCCAAGCGTTGGTTCATACAGTCGCTCTGAAGGATGCAAGAATAATTTATACCCTTCTGGTGTGAAAATCGTTGTTCCCACAAGTTTTACTTGTGTCACTGTTCCTGTTAAATCTTTATTCAACAATCCTTTATGACCACGAACGACTTTTTCATCAGTGCGTGGCCGTCTCCCATCGTTGCCCATGTGCGGTCCTTTTTATCTTTAATTAACGTCACATATAAACGATTATTTTTCTTTGGCCATAACTCTTTCATACTTGGAAGTTCATCCAATGAAACTACCATATCTTTATCTTCTAAACCAATATCCACGAATACGCCTAAGTCTTTTCTGACTTGTGTCACGCTTGCCCATCCATAACTTTCATTTGTTACTTCAGGAATGCGGAGCGTAAAGACTTTTTTACGGGAAGAATTCTCATATAAGAATCCCGTTACTACATCACCAATCTTTAGTGATTCGGTAGCATCGTCTTTTTTGAGACGGAATGTTTCTCCACTCTTTTGAGCGAAAAAGTACTTTTCATTTTCATCCGTGATAATGGCTTGAACAACGGTCGATAATTCACTTGTCATAACAAACCTCCTTCTTCTACATTTGTCCTTTTATTTTACCACAAAATAGAGCTTACAGTCATTTATATCCTAGTATTTCTAACGATTTCTCGTTATTTTGTCAAATACCTTCACATCACAAAAAAAGCTTGAACAACTTTTTACGGTTTGTTCAAGCTTTTTATTATGATTTATATGAATTATACGCGAGCAACTTTCATCATGTTTGTTGTTCCTTTAATTCCTAAAGGTACACCAGCAGTGATGATTACTAAATCGCCTTCTTTAGCATTGTGGTGTTCGCGAACGGCTTGCATACAGATTTCGAACATTTCATCTGTAGAATGTGCACGTTCAACGATTACTGGTTTAACACCCCAGATTAATGCCAATGCACGTTGTTGACGTTCAGAAGAAGTCACACCTAAGATTGTTGCGTCAGGACGGAATTTAGAAATCATTTTTGGAGTATGTCCTGATTCAGTTGCAGCAACGATTGTTTTCACTTTTAAGTTTTTAGCTGTATGAGCTACTGAACGGCCGATAGCTTCTGCCACATCAGTTTCATCGAATGCTTTTAATTTGAATTTGTCACGTACACGAATTTCTTGTTCTGTACGAACACAGATGTTAGCCATTGTACGAACTGCTTCAACTGGGTAATCCCCTGCTGCAGATTCACCAGATAACATAACTGCATCTGTACCATCGAAGATAGCGTTCGCTACGTCACCAACTTCCGCACGTGTTGGACGTGGGTTACGTTGCATTGAATCTAACATTTGAGTAGCAGTGATAACTGGTTTACCTAAAGTGTTACATTTCTTGATTAACATTTTTTGAACGATTGGAACTTCTTCCGCAGCGATTTCAACACCCATGTCACCACGAGCAACCATTAAACCATCAGATAACGCTAAGATTTCGTCAATGTTGTCGATACCTTCTTGGTTTTCGATTTTTGGAATGATTTGGATGTGAGTTGCGTTATGTTCTTTTAATAAATCGCGAATTTCTTGAACGTCTGAAGCACGACGAACGAAACTTGCAGCGATAAAGTCGATATCATTTTCAATACCGAAGATAATATCTGCACGGTCTTTTTCAGTGATACCAGGTAATTTTGTTTTAACGCCAGGAACGTTAATTCCTTTTTGTTTTTAACAACACCACTGTTGTTTACTACGCAGACGATTTCTCCATTTGCGTGGTCCACTTCAGTAACAGCTAACCCTACTAAACCATCATCTACTAAGATAATTGATCCAGGTTTAACATCGTTAATTAATTCTGGGTAAGTGATAGAGAATTTTTCTTTAGTTCCTAACACTTCAGTCATTGAAATACGAACAACGTCTCCAGTGTGGAATTCAATCGCACCATTTTCCATATCATGAGTACGGATTTCTGGTCCTTTAGTATCTAAAAGAATCGCGATAACGCGGCCTGTTTCTTTACGGATTTTTTTGATTGTGTTGATACGTGCTAAATGTTCTTCATGGTCACCATGAGAGAAGTTTAAACGCGCAACGTTCATTCCTGCTTCTGCTAAAGCTGCTAATTTTTCTGGCGCTTCACTAGCAGGTCCAATAGTACATACGATTTTAGTTCTTTTCATTTTTTCTTGACTCCTTTAGTTTGTTTTAGAATGAAATTTCTTTATTTAGTTGATACAACTCTAAGTTAGGTAAATGTTTGCCGTTTGCTAATGTTTCAACGATATCGCTATAGATAATTTGTTCTGCTTTCACGCCGACACACACGCCACCGATATCTTCTTTTAATAAATCGATTGCTTTGGCACCCATACGACTTGCAAGTACACGGTCACGAGCACTTGGAGCTCCACCACGTTGAACGTGTCCTAATACTGTAACACGTGTATGGAAGTCACTATCGTATTCACGGAGTTTCTTAGCAAGTTCGTCACCAGACATCACACCTTCTGCAAGAATGATTAATGTATGCTTCTTACCGTTCAAGCGACCTTGTTTGATTTCTTTAGCGACAGTTTCTAAATCAAAATCTTGTTCTGGAATCAAAATTTGTTCTGCACCACTGGCAACCCCTGTCCAAAGTGCGATATCTCCAGCACGACGACCCATAACTTCAACGATAAACGTACGAACGTGTGATGTCGCAGTATCACGAAGACGGTCTAGCGCTTCTAATACAGTATTGATGGCAGTATCAAAACCGATTGTATATTCCGTACCTGGAATATCATTGTCGATTGTTCCTGGAACCCCAACAGTTGGGAAACCAAGTTTTGTTAAGGCAACGGCCCCTTGATAGCTTCCGTCACCACCGATAACAACAAGACCTTCAATACCGAATTTCTTTAATTGTTCGATTCCTTTTTCTTGTCCTTCGCGATTTGCGAATTCTGGATAACGTGCAGAATACAAGAATGTACCCCCGCGACCAATCAAGTCACTCACGTCTGACGGATTTAATTTACGGATATCACCAGCTACTAACCCGGCAAAACCATAGTTAATTCCGTATACTTCAAAACCTTCATAAATACCCTTACGTACAATCGCACGTACAGCGGCATTCATCCCTGGAGCATCTCCTCCACTTGTTAAAACAGCAATGCGTTTCACAAAGATTCACCTCTTAGATTTATTTTTACTGGAACAAGCCCATTTGTTCTCATTTTATCACTTTTTTAAACAAATGTCTTTCATTTTCATAAACTTTTTCAATTTACAATTTTTATACATTCTTTATCTAAAATGTCAATAAGACTAGGGATTAGCTTCGACTCAAGGTTTACACCGTTTGCAAAAGAATTCTTTACAAGCGTTTTACTATTCACGAGGAATAATTCAACAGGTGTCACCCCTTTATATTTAGTGACGAGTTGCTTGATTTCTGCATAAACTTCTGGAGTATGTTTCTCTGGGCGAATCGCAATTTTCAATATCTTGGCAGAATCTTCAAGAAGCTTATCTGCAGAAGTCATCGGATACATGCGGTTTAATTGCAATTGCCATTGTCCCTTTTGCCCTTTTTTCACACGACCTTCTGCTAGAACCATCTTGTTTTGTTGAAGGTGTTGATAGACTTCGGCCAGCGTAGACGGAAAGACGACTACATCCATCATTCCAGACGCATCTTGAAGTGTGACATACGCCATCTGCTCTCCTTTACGAGTCGAGATTTTGCGAATGTCCACAATCATCCCTACAAATCGCATATACCCTTCTTCAAAAACGGTTTGAATCGGAGTAATCCATCCACTCTTAACAAGTGGGTCGTATTTGAGGAAGGATGAGGAGAAACTGAAAATCCAAGGACTTCAATTTCTTCTTCAATTCGTTGCAGGAGTGGTTCTTCTTCCACATGAGTGAACGCCACTTCTAAGTCATCTTCTAGCGATAAATTCAAACCGTGGAACTTCACACTCTTCGCTACAGCATCCACATTTGCCTTCAGCGTTGCCCTTGTTTCACCAAACTCATCAAAAGCCCCTGCATTAATTAACGCGAGTAATAGCGGTTCTTTCGTATATTGAGCGCCCATTCGGTAAGCAAAGTCTTGGAAACCTTTGAACGGTCCATACTCATAACGGTTCTTCACGATACTTTCCACAAAATCTCGACGAATCCCCTTAATGTTATTGAGTCCGACAATAACGCCACTATCGTCTGCCACAAAGTCTGCATAACTACGATTAATACTTGGTGGCAAAATCTTAATTCCTAACTGGCGTGCTTCAACAAGATAGTCTTGCAACTTCGCTGACTTCGCGCTCGCGTTTTGGAATAATGCGGTAAAGAATGCTGTTGGATAATTTGCTTTTAAGTAAGCTAATTGATAAGACAACATCGCGTAAGCCACCGCGTGAGATTTGTTAAATCCATAGTTGGCAAACTTCTCGATATAGTCATATACCGTCTCAGCATCTTCTTGTTTATACCCTTTTGAAAGTGCGCCGTGTACAAACTTCTCTTTTTGCGCAGCAATCGCATCACTATTCTTCTTCCCGATGGCACGACGTAAAATGTCTGCTTCTCCTAGAGTAAAGCCTGCCATTTCACTAGCCGCCTGCATAACTTGTTCTTGGTAAACCAAAATACCGTATGTCGGTTCAAGAATCTTTTGAAGGGATGCGTGAGGATACTGAACAATTTCCGTTCCTTTTTTACGATTAATAAAGTGTGGAATTTGTTCCATTGGACCTGGACGATAAGCGCAAGAACTGCTACTAAATCTTCAAACTCTGTTGGTTTCATGTCCTTCAAGACACGTCGAATCCCGTCTGACTCGAATTGGAAGATTCCATTCGTTTGTGCCTTTTGGAAAAGTTCAAACGTACGCGCATCGTCTAAAGGAATCTTTGTAATATCTAATGCTTTTTTCGTAATCTTTTGCGTTTGTTGAATCGCCTTATGAAGCAATGTCAGGTTACTCAACCCTAGCAAGTCCATTTTTAGAAGTCCGACTTTTTCAACAGCTTGCATCGCATACTGCGTGAGCATCCAATCGGATTCTTGTAGAGACGCCGAATATCCTTTATCTCGTTTCATTAAAGGAACTGTCTTCGTCAACACGTCTTGTGATAACACGACACCGGCTGCATGGACAGACGAATGACGTGGAAGTCCTTCAAGAGATTTCGCCACTTGATAGAGCTTACGATTACGTTCACTACTTTCTACATGTTCTCTAAACGCCTTATTTTCTTTATAAGTCTGCTCTAGCGTCACTTTTCCTTGAGCGATATTGTTTGAAAACTTCTGAACCGTAATGATGTTTTCTCCAAAGACTTTACATACATCTCGAATCACTTGTTTCGCCCCAAGCGTACCGAATGTCACAATCTGCGCTACATTTTGATTGCCATATTTCGACACGATATAGGCTAAAATATCTTCACGCTTATCATCTGGGAAGTCCAAGTCGATATCGGGCATCGTATACCGCTCACGGTTTAAGAAACGCTCAAATAACAAGTGATAACGAATCGGATCCACTCCTGTAATATGCAAGAGATACGCAACAAGTGAACCCGCGGCAGAACCACGACCAGCTCCCGTTTGGATACCTTTCTCGCGAGCATGACGCATAATATCCCAAACGATAAGGAAGTAATCATCAAATCCCATCTCATGAATAACGGCTAACTCTTCTTTGAGTCGATCCACATAAATAGGTGTCGTCACTCCCATCTCCAGCATCGCCGCTTCACATAATTCATAAAGGAACTGTGCACTCGTCTTCCCACCTGGTACTGGGAATTGTGGCAGCATGGTATCTCTTAGAGGAATTTCTACCACTAAATCTTTTGTAAATTGTTCTAAGTTAGAAAGAAGGACTCCACCTTCTGCCGCTTGGAACACCTTTGTCATCGAAGTTGCTTCTGGTAACGATTCGCTTCCTGTTGCATCTTCTTGTGTAAATGAGAGCGTTTCTCCTAGTCGAATCGCTTGCAACACTTTCCACGGGAAATAATCAGTTGTGTTTAAATAACGAGCGACACTAAAGGCAACTGGCACTACTCCAGACGCTTCGATCCCTTCACGCATCGTGTCGAACTCACCGCGTTCAACCATTTCACGAGTTATCCCTACGGCAATCTCAACGCCAGGAAATTCTTCCTTCACAGCACGAAGAACTGATTCGAGTTTCCCCTTAGAATGCGCAGCAACCCACTCGCTGTCCATTGGTGGAAGAACGATTTTCACATCCTCGCTATGAGTTGATATCCACTCAGTCATTTCCGTTGTCCAAGTAATCCCTTGTTGATACAGAGTTGAAAGTTTCAGGAGGGATTCGTACCCCTTAGCACCTTTGGCATAGACGACAAGCATTTCTTTTCTAGAAGCATCACTCTTCCAAGAAATCTCGAATGTACACCCTAGAATCGGTTGAATTCCATTTTGAATACAGCGCTCGTAAAACTCCACTGCGCCGTGCAATACACCATCATCCGTTAAGGCCAATTGTTTATAACCTAATAATTTCCCAGTTTCTACATACTCATTCAAACGAATCGTACTCTTGAGTAATGAATAGCTACTGAATACTTGTAAAGTTGTAAATGGCATAGGGCTCCTCCTCTCGTATTAGTCGTCTTATTATAGCATATCTTCCACTTTCACGCTCCCATTTGGAAAGATTTTTGGCCCATCTATTGTCAAAAGAATCTTGCTTGTACTATAATGGGAAATGAAAGAAGGGTTGTCTGTGAAATATATTGTTACCATCATATGGGGATTGATACTTAGCCAAGTGACTTATTATTTAGGAAGTGCACTTTCTCAAACACCTTACAACGTGCAGAGCGCTGTAATCGTAGGAGTGCTCGTAACTGCAGCTATCTTTATCATCCAACACGTATTTATGAAATCAAAAGAAAACAGAAGTTAAGCTTTAAAACTTAACTTCTGTTTTTTTATTTAATAAGCACATACTAAAAACATCCCTCTTCTTTTGATAACGTTTCGTAAAAATGCACAAAAGACCGTGGGCAAAGTTCGCACGCTCCAATTTCATCGCCTGTAAATTCACACTAGTATGCACTCACGAAGAGTATTACTCTTCCTTTTGCAACGTTTTGTGTAAAGCACAAAAAGACCGAGGGCAAACGAAGAACCATAGGGATTCTATGGTAGAAGTAATAGCGACCAGTAACCGATGTGAATTACTGACTCTGGAATTTCATTTCTAAGAGTCAGTTTGAAGCTCGGTAGGATTGAGACAAAAGGCTCAATCCGATACAGCTATTATCTCTACCATGAAGATATCCCTATGGTTCGTAGTTAGACCGAAGGTCTCTTATTTTATTATTTATGCACAAACATTGCATCGCCAAAACTAAAGAAGCGGTAACGTTCTTCGATGGCGTGCTGATACGCTTCTAGTGTGAATTCACGTCCAAGATACGCGCTGACAAGCATAACAAGCGTTGATTTTGGCAAGTGGAAATTCGTTACAAACGCATCCACCACACGGAATTCATACCCAGGAGAAATGAAATATCCGTCCAACCGCTCGCAGGCACCACATGTCCGTTATTGTCTCTCGCAACTGTCTCTAATGTACGAATCGAAGTCGTACCAACTGCAATCACACGTTTGCCAGCTTTCTTTGTCGCTTCAATCATATCCGCAGTTTCTTTGGATACATTGTAATACTCAGAATGCATCTTATGGTCTTCAAGCGAATCTACTGAAACGGGTCTAAACGTTCCAAGTCCAACGTGCAATGTGACTGGCACAATATTTACACCCTTTTCACGGATTTGTTGCATTAACTCTTCTGTGAAATGCAATCCAGCTGTTGGTGCTGCTGCAGATCCGTTCTCTTTAGCATACACTGTTTGATAACGCTCTTTATCTTCTAAACGTTCTTTGATATAAGGTGGCAATGGCATTTCACCAAGAGATTCCAACACTTCTAGGAATACTCCTCGTATGAAAACTCAATGATACGTCCACCTTGTTCTAATTCTTCGACAACTGTCGCCTTGAGTCTACCATCTCCAAAAGAAACAACACTACCCACTTTCATCCGTTTGGCAGGTTTCACGAGCGTTTCCCACTTGTCGCCTTTCGTATTCGTTAATAGGAGGACCTCAATATGAGCCCCTGTTTCTTCTTTCGTTCCATAAAGACGTGCTGGCAATACACGCGTGTTATTGACAACAAGTGTATCTCCTTCTTCCAATTCTTCTAAAAGATCAGAAAAATGTTTATCTTCAATGGTATGTGTTGTTTTATTCACCACTAATAAACGTGAAGACGTACGGTCTTTCAATGGAGTTTGCGCGATTAATTCTTCGGGTAAATCGAAGTCAAAATCTTTTGTTGTATAGTTCATTTCTAGTTCCTTTCTTACGATAAAGGATAAAAGCGCCCTAAGTGAGCATATCCTTCAGGCGTCACCACACGTCCGCGTGATGTCCGTTTTAAAAATCCAATTTGCAATAAATACGGTTCATACATATCTTCAATTGTCTCCGCATCTTCTGAAATGTTCGCCGCAATGGCTCCAAGTCCCACTGGACCGCCATCATATAAATCAATCATCGCCGTCAATAATTTACGGTCGATATGGTCTAAGCCTTTAGCATCTACTCGCAAGACTTTTAGGGCTTGCTGCGTAATTTCTTTTGAAATCATGCCTTCTTCGTATACTTGAGAAAAGTCACGTACACGCTTCAAGAGACGGTTCGCAATACGCGGTGTCCCACGAGAACGAAGCGCAATCTCAAGAGCGGCTTCCTCTTTAATTTCACTATCAAAAACATTCGCACTACGTTTAACAATCTCAGCTAGAGATGCTTCATCGTAATACTCCATATGTTCCACAATTCCGAAACGGTCACGAAGCGGTGCAGAAAGTGCCCCTGCACGAGTCGTCGCACCAATCAAAGTAAACGGCGGCAATGGGAAATGCACCGGATGCGCTGTTGGCCCTTGTCCGACCACGATATCCACGAAGAAATCTTCCATCGCTGAATACAACATCTCTTCCACCACACGTGGCAATCGGTGAATCTCGTCGATAAATAAGACATCCCCTGCTTGCAAGTCATTTAAAAGCGCCACTAAGTCTCCTGGACGTTCGATTGCTGGTCCACTCGTCGTCTTAATTCCGACTTCTAATTCGTTAGCAATGACCATCGCAAGTGTCGTTTTCCCGAGTCCTGGAGGCCCGTATAGTAACACGTGATCCAAGGCTTCAGAACGACTGCGAGCCGCTTGAATATAGACGGCAAGCTCTTCTTTTACTTTTTGTTGACCGATATATTGTTGCAACGTCTGTGGGCGCAGTGATAACTCGGCTTGTACTTCCCCCTCGTCCAGCGGGTTTCCGTCAATAAAACGTTCTTCCTCCACGATAATCCTCCATTATTTCATTAATAGTTTAAAGGCTACTTTTAATGCCTCTTGCGTCGTACTTGGAGTAGCTGCTTCCAGCGACTTCCAAATCTTTGTAATTTCTTTTGCAGAATAACCAAGGCCCAGTAAGGCTTCTTTTGCTTCTTCCAGTGTTGTTTGGTTTGTTGAAACAACTGCTTTCGTCGTTTCTTCAGGGACAGCTTCAAACTTCCCTTTCAAGTCCAAAATAATTTGTTGTGCTGTTTTCTTCCCAACACCTGGGAATTTTGTTAAATAAGTGACATTGCCACTTTCTACAGCGTTCACGAATCCTTCTGTGTCGTCATTCGCTAAAATACTCATCGCACTCTTTGGCCCGATACCAGAAACGCTAATTAAACGTTGGAATAATTCGCGTTCTTCGCTTGAAATAAATCCGTATAAGGTAATAGAATCCTCACGAACGACTTGTTGTACTAAAACTTTAATTTGCTTCTTCAGAGAATCTTGTAGGCGGTATGGGTTTGCAAAGACCACTTGATACCCTACGCCATGCACATCGACAACAATTGCTGTTGGTAAGATATGCGCTAACTCTCCGTTTAAATATTCATACATGAATGATGCTCCTTTTTTGTCTATATCAGAACAATTTTAGCATAACAGGAAGGTCTAGGGCAAATGTCTGTTCGCATATTGTTCAAAAAAAGCAGCCCCCATCTATGGAGACTGCTTTTAAAAGTTAAGTTTTTAGTTTGAATTATGAATTTAATAATGCTTCTGCTTGTTTTTCAAGTCCTGCTACTACTTCTTCGTCTAGAGTCACAACACCTGTTCCCCAAGCTTCTGGGTTAATTTTAGCACCAGTGAATTCACCCACTACTTGCATACGGATGAATGGTAATAATGCATTATATGCTGCAAATAATGGTTCATGTCCTGCGTTTGCCATTGCTGATACCGTTACAACTTTATCTTGTAGAATTGAAGGCCCATGTGTATCTGATAAGTCTAATGCACGGCTCATCCAGTCTAATAAGTTTTTCACTGTTCCAGGAATTGCAAAGTTATACGCTGGTGAGAAGATCCATACTGCATCTGCTTTACCGAATGCATCACGAGCTGCTTGTACTTCAGGTAATACTGGAGTTTCTAAGTCTTGGTTCATTAATGGAAGGTTTGAGTAATCTAAGTAAGTGACAGTTGCTTTTCCGTCTAAAATACGTTCTGCTTTTTCTGCCATTTGGTGGTTAAAGCTACCTTTACGTAAGCTACCTACTACAAATAAAATGTTTTTCATGTTCTTTTCCTCTTTTCGTGAATGGTTTGAGCAAGAAAGTTGTGTCTTCTCTCTTGGGATTGAAATAAGATTATCATCACTTAAACGTTAAAGCAATTTATCTGCTCAAAAAAATTTCTATCACTTACATAAATGAAACACTGTCTTGGTAAAAGTATAAAAGTGTTTTTAATGGAATAATGTAACTATCGATTATAAATACATATGTTCATAAAAATTTTTTTCATTTAAATAATTTACTTTACATATTAAAAAGCATCGTGTAAATGATGAATTTATCATGAAGTTATAATGATCTACTTTTAAATGAAGAATAATCTAGTATCTATTTTGATGAATTGCTTAATTTGTACTATTTTTGTATATGTAACATATGTCTACAGTCGATATATAGACATCGATCAATGAGTGTTCTTATGTCAGAAAAACGTTTAACTACGTAAAGTGTAACGAAAAGAAAATTGCTGGAGTATGTGCAGGTGTAGCTGATTACTTTGGACTAGACGTAGCAATGGTTCGTCTTGGATGGGACTCTTTCATTCTTATTAGCTAGTGCTGGTAGTTTTCTATGTATTATCGTTCTAGAAATTTAAAACATCGATCATATGAGGATTTCTTTTTAGATGAACTAAATCTTTCAAATTAATCGTCACTGGTCAGACATGGCTGTTTTTTCTTCGCTTTACTTGAAATGGTCCCATTGCAGCTCATCTCACTGATTTTGTCCACATGACTATTCTCACATCAGTAGCTTATTGATGTTCTTTTCATCACTCGTGATCAAGAACATCTAATAAGCTATAAAAGAAAAACGACTCGCAATGCGAGTCGTTTTTTGTATTTGAGTTCGCCATCGAGAAATCGCAGTATCGCATCGCAAAGTAGCTTGACGTTCTTCATCACTCGTGATTCAGAACGTCTAATCAGCTCTGTGGGGGAAAGACGACGAAGCAAAAATGACTCGCACTGCGAGTCAATTTTTGTCTTCTGTCTTTCTCCCTAGTTTTCCATTAAAGCCTGATTAGCTGTAATGATCGCTAATTTGTAGACGTCTTCTTCGTTACATCCACGTGATAAGTCAGAGATTGGTTTGTTTAATCCTTGTAGGATTGGTCCGATTGCTTCGAAGTTACCGAAACGTTGTGCAATTTTGTATCCGATGTTTCCTGATTGGATTTCTGGGAATACGAATACTGTTGCTTGTCCAGCTACTGGTGAGTCTGGAGCTTTTTGTTTACCAACGCTTGGTACGAACGCAGCGTCGAATTGTAATTCTCCGTCGATGTTGTAGTTTGGAGCTAATTCTTGAGCGATTTTAGTTGCTTCAGCTACTTTTAATGCTTCTTCAGATTTAGCAGAACCTTTTGTTGAGAAACTTAACATTGCAACGTTTGGTTCGATACCGAATAATTCAGCTGTTTTAGCAGATTCAACTGCGATTTCAGCTAATTCTTGTGCGTTAGGGTTGATGTTGATTGCGCAGTCTGAGAATAAGTATTTCTTAGATTTGTCGCTGTTGATCATGATGAACGCACCACTTGTACGAGAGACACCTGGTTTTGTTTTGATGATTTGTAATGCTGGACGTACAGTGTCCCCTGTTGAGTGAACCGCACCTGATACTAAACCGTCAGCTAAGCCCATGTAAACCATCATTGTACCGAAGTAAGTTACATCACGTAATAATTTTTGAGCATCTTCTTCAGATACTTTACCTTTACGACGTGCTACAAAGCTTGCTACCATTTCTGCATATTTATCGTCTGCATAAGTTTCAGGATCGATAATTTCTAAATGAGAAATGTTAAATCCACGAGCGTTTGCTACTTCGTTAATTGCGTCGACATTTCCAAGTAAAATTGGTTTGCAAAGTCCATCTGCTAATAAACGAACAGCTGCACCAATAATTCTTGGTTCATCTCCTTCTGGAAATACGATTTTAACGTCTTTCCCTTTCACTTTAAGTGATAATTCTTCAAATAATTCCACGGATATCCCTCCAAAAATTTGTTATCTTAATAATACACTAAATACTTTTTAAAAAAACAGTACAATGTTAAAACAATCATCAAAAAAACAGCTGTACTAATTTGTAAGCAATATGAAAAATAGTACAGTTTTCATTTTCATAAAAAAATTTCTACTTAGCAAAACACCGCTAGTATGCTATACTTAGAGAGTATTTTTAGTAAGGAGGAAGGCTTTGTGCGATCATATGCAAAAAATTAATGGATACCGCTATTCTGGCTGGTCAAATCATGCTCGAATGCAATGCGGAATCGTATCGCGTGGAAGAAACGATGAACTATATTCTCTCCACATCTAACTTTGAAACTTGCGAAGCCTTCGCAATGGCGACTGGAATCTTTGCAACGCTCGATGATGACTGCATCGATTCTATTACAGAAATTCGTCGTGTTCCAAATCGCGACACGAACTTGAACCGAATTTATAAAGGTCAACGCAATCTCTCGTCAATTAGTGACAAAAGAAATTGACCTTGATACAGCCTATCAACGATTACAAGACTTAAAAGAATCCGAATATCCACAGTGGTTAAAAGACTTAGGCCTTATTCTGATGTGTGGGTTCTACGCTGCTCTATTTGGAGCAACGCCAATTGAACTCGTCATTGCATCAGTAGCAGCGATTATCATGCCATTTGTTTATAAGTTAGATCCGAAATTAAAATTAGGAACATTCGTGTTGAACCTCATCTCGATTATTCCAGCGATTGTCATTATCATTTTGATTCAGAAACATTTTCGTTCGGACGCTCGAATCGGCATCTCCATTGTAGGATTAATCATGCCGGCCGTTCCTGGAACCGCCATTACAAATGCCATTCGCGATACATTACGCGGAGACTACAACTCAGGAGCAGCTCGGGCAATTGAAGCGTTTGTGACGGCTCTTTCCGTCGCTATTGCTGTTGCTTTGGGACTCGTCTTAGCAGGAGGTGCAAACCCCTTATGATTTATCAAGTGATTAGTGCTCTCATCGCTGTCTACTTCAGTTGTATTGTCTTTGAAGCACCAAAACGACTCCTCATTCATATTTCGATTATTGGAGGCATTGGTTGGTTTGTATATCTCTTCTTCTTGGACAGTTCTGGATTACAACTAGCTACTTACTATAGCGGCCTTACAATTGCATTTTTATCGCACTTAGCAGCACGCTATTTTAAAGCTCCCGTAACGGTATTTCTTTTATCCCTGGATTTTTCCCACTTGTTCCTGGTGCAGGCATGTACCGTACCGTATACGCCTTCTTTGTGGGCGATGTTGAAAAAGGAAAATTCTTCTTTGGGTCAAACAATGATTACTGCCGGGATGATTGCACTTGCAATCTTTACGGTCGATTCGATTTTCCGTCTGTATTCGCATTGGCAATCTTCACGCCGTCAGTCAGCAAACTAAATTAAATGAATTGAAAACTGCCAAAGATTTTTCTTTGGTGGTTTTTTTATACTAAATCGAAGGTTTTAGAGAATGAAAATTGTCTCCAAGAAAATCTTTGGATTCCGTCCCTTTGGGATATCTTCATGGTAGGGATAAGAGCTGTACCGGTTCGAGCCAAAGTCTCTCACCTACTGAGCCTCAATGAGTCTCTACGGAATAAATTCCTAGAGTCTCATATTCGCATCAGTTACCTCTCGCTCTTACTCCTACCATAGAATCCCAAGGGACTCCATCTTCTTTAATAGAATCAGTTTTCTCTAAACCTTCTATGTTTAAAAAAGAAAAATGATGTCGTTCTATATTTAGATTGCTGCGAGGATGAAGATTGTCAATTCTCGTTTTAGTAAAGAATAAGTGATTGCGTATGGACAGATAGCGGGTTCTGTGGTTCAATAAATGTATCAGGGTGTCATAGCTCAGTTGGATAGAGCAAGCGTTTCCTAAACGCTAGGTCGGGGGTTCGAGACCCTTTGGCACCGCTAGAAAAAATCCACTGGTTCAACCAGTGGATTTTTTGTTGATTATTTACAATTCTCTTCTACCCATTCAACTGCACGCTCAGGCACGTCCTGAGATATCATTTCCATGATTTCCCTCTTCCAACGTAAACTTGAAATCACCTGCTTGAAATTTCGGCTCATAAAAAAATCTTTTTAATGCTATCGTATTTAGAAGTTTGGTCTGCTGTTAAATTCGTCGCAGTCGTTCCTTCTTGATCACCCACACTCATGTACAATTTAGGATGAGCGGCTTTAAAGGGATGTTCTTTTAAATAGTCCAGAAAATCCGGATACCACAGCGACGAAGAACAACTGAGGACAGTTCCGAATAAATCAGTGTTCACCGCTGCGTACAGGCTGAATAATCCGCCTAGCGAATACCCACCGATAACTCTCTTTTCTGCGTTTGAAGCAAAACCATATTCACTCTCACAAAATGGAATCACATGTGATGCGAAAAACGAAAGATGTTCTGCAGCTTTCCCACCGAAATCCATCGGCATGGTTTCAGATGCCTGGAGAGGCCAAGGTGTATAATCATCTGTTCGATTATTTGCATTTATGAGTACAAAATTAAGTGCAGGTTGATATTTGTAAATCCAATGATTAAAAGGCTCTTCGAATTGATCTCCATCTAAATAATAAATGGTCGTAGCATCTTTGACATTGGAACGATAAACATATAGCTTCACTCCCTCAATTTCTTGT
>BNJU01004203.1_pt1 | contig 100886 bp, 162 predicted proteins | sample 8539281 | NCBI WGS metagenome assembly BNJU01 (sample SAMD00202456, study PRJDB9452) | human saliva metagenome | isolation source: human saliva | place: Japan | reverse complement strand
TTTCCCAAAAAGCTAACGGATTAAACTTTGCTAATTTCTTATTTTTGAATTTCGAAATGGCTGAAAATTCGATGTTCGCATTAAGGCAATTAAGACACCAATAATTGAACCTAAAAATTACTGAGAGTACTGTCAATACAAGCGTAACTTCTAAACCTTGCCAAAGAAAAAATCCACCGATTTCCGCCAAAAATTACTTCCCAAAAAATTCATTTTTCTCTCACTTCATTAAAAATACTTTTTAACCAATTTCTGATATCGACCATCTTTTTCATCTCAGTAATAACTTTATCCACCTGATCTTTTAATTCATTATTATCTTTTTATAGCAACTGCATATTCTTCATTACTCAAGGAATCTGGTAAAATTTGTAAATTTGAATATCCATGAACATATTGATTAGCGGGAGCCTCATCTAAGACCGCTGCATCAATTTTTCCAGAGCTTAAATCTTGCAAAACGCTTGGGACTGATTGCAGTTGAGTTACACTAACGCCTTTAATTTTTCGAAACGATCGTATCGCTAGTTGTCCCTAATTGAACACCGATTTTATTTCCCGAAAGCTCATATTTGTTTCGAATTGTCGACCCTTTACGAACAACAATTTTTTGCGCCGCAGAATAGTATGATCTCGAAAAAGAAACATTTTTCTCGCGTTCAGGAGTTTTCGTCATTCCTGCGATAACCATATCTACTTGTCCGGTTTCTAGAGCAGGAAGAAGCCCATCAAAGCCCATATCTTCAACTTTTAGCTCTTTACCTAAGCTTTTTGCAACCTCCCGTGAAAGATCGATATCAAATCCAACAACTTTTTCCGTCTTGAATATATTCAAAAGGTTTAAAGCCAGCATGCGTTCCAACAACCAAAACGCTCTTTTCGATCACCGATAGTTCCTTCACGATATAAAAATATCTATTAACATTAAAAAAATAGCTGCAATAAAAATAAAAAAATTCCTGCCAGCCAAATAAAATTATCTCTTTTTGCTACACCTTCCATAGGTATATTATAGTCTTTTTGCTTATGATTATCAACTTAAATTCCAATAAAAAAATAAGCTTTTTTCACAAAGAAAAGCCTATTTTTCGAAATAACCAATTGACGCTCTCGGCCTTCGCCTTCAGAATGAGTTTCAATGTCGGAATAATCTTGAGCCAATTTATGAACCGTAAACCGATCTGTTGGATTTAAATTTAAGCGATAAGGTTCGCCTGTTTTACGAACTTGTTCTATCCATTTTTCGGCTTTTTGCGAAATCTTTTGAGCACGCTGTTTTTTGTAATCCGCAACATCAATACTCACACGAGTGATTTCGGCATTTTTCGATTCAAGTGCACGCGAAACCAAAAATTGCAATGCTCGCAAATTCCCTGAATCACGGCCAATGAAGAGCGAGTTTAATTCGCTAGAAGGAACTGAAAGTTGGATAACTTGATCTTCAGAAGTGGAATAAACCGCCAGATTAACTCCAAAAAAGCTTAAAATATCTTCTAAAAACTTTTGCGCAAAAACAATTGACTCTTCTCGATTCATATTACCTCCGTTTTCCTTCTTTCGCTTTAATCCTTCGAATATTCGTTCCGCCAGTTTTTTCTTTCGAATTCTTCTTTGGAACTTGTACCGTTGTATTTTTCACAATAACAGCTTCTTTTACATTCCGAAGTTTCTTCTTGTTTGATTCTGCAGCGATCTCTTCCATCTCTTTAGAATCAATTGAGAAGATATATTTTTGCTGAATAATTTGGACGATGTTTGAAATTAAGTAATAGAACGTTAGCGCACCATAAAGACTAATCATAACGAAGAACATAATTGCCGGGAGAATTAAGTTCATATTTGAATTAACCGCAGCATTAAGTTCTGCTTGATTTGGCTCTTTGCCGTCAGCGGCATCCTTAAAGATTTCTCGAACCGTTCGCTTGCCCTTTTGAGGTTGAGTTTGCTTAACCATATACCATTGCGAAAATGCAAGACCGAGTGCAATAATCATCATAAATCCGCTAGAAAAGTCGTTTAACGGTACAGCTGTATCCGTTAGGGTCAATAACCCCAAGAATTTTGGATCAAGCTTTTTATGAGAAATAACTTCGCTAACTCGACTCATTTTTGCAACCGGCTGATAAGCCCATTTCGAAATTTGACCTGGATTATTTACTACAATCCGCATTACACTAAAGAAGGTTAAGAGAATTGGCAACTGAATAAACAGTGTTAACATTGAGCGGAATGGTTTGAAATTATGCTTGCGATAAAGCTCCATCATCTGGAGAGTTTCAAGCTGCTTGTTACCTTTTGCGTTCTTTTCGGATCTTCTGTAATTCAGGTTGAAGATTTCGCATAGTTTTTGTTTGATGAAGTTGGCTTTTTGTAAGCGGCCACATCAAAAAAACGCACAATTAAAGTAAAGATAATAATTGTGAAACCAAAATCACCGATAAAGTTATAAATCACCAATAATAGGTTCAAAATTGGCTGAGTAATAAATAGTTCAAACAGATTCATATCTATTATTATACTACCTTTATCTATTTATTACAATAAAAAAATCAGCTTCTTTAAAGGTGTTGACTAAAGTCTCTTTCAATTCTTCATGGGGAATATCTTTAACGCTTTTTATGAAAAAAATCAAAACCACAACATCAAAAGTCCCATCAATTTTTCGGTAGTTCATTTCGAATAATTTCATAAACTCGCCGACGAATTCGATTTCGGCCAACCGCACTTTTTAATACCTTTTTCGAAACTACCACAGCAAAACGTGAGTCTTTTTCGCCGTTGGTTTTTTTGTAAATTTTACAACAATTTTTGTGTTCGAACCGAATTTCCATTCGCATAAACATATCGCAAACTGCCATGACCGTGAAACCTATTTTTTTATAAGATAACATAACTTTTTTTATATTTTTAGCATTTTTTTGATAAAATTAGCAAATTAAAAACGAGCTCGTACTGAACCCGTTTTTAAAGCTTATTATAAGTTTACAATAACTTTTTATTTGACCAGAATGATGGTTGGTAGTGAAGCTTTATTTGAAAAACCTGCAGGAACCTCAAAAATCATAGAACCAGTCTTTTTACCACCTTTTACTAGATCCCCAGAACCAAGACTATCTGGCAAACTGTATGTTTTGTCCATCCGCGCTCTCAGCCGCACCGTTAGAATCTTCAGCTTTAAATTCAAAAACGTTATAGTTCATTTCAGTTTCAGATTTATTTTCAATCTTTACTGTAACCTTTACATATTCTTTGCCATCTTTTGGCTTCATATAAAGCATTTCCAGAGTCCCAATTTCGCTCAACCTTTTCAACATTTAATTCTTTTCCATCAAAAAGCAATTATATCGCCGACCTTAAATTCAGTTTTTTTCTTCTTTCTTGGGTTCGTTATTTTTGGACTTGAGATGATCTATTTGATCCAGAGTTTTTATTTTCGCCAACTTTTTTTCGGCTTGTTTAGATTGACTACCAATAAGCACAACGAATACAACCACAATAATCCAAAAACCAAGCTTTTTATAGAATGGCTTCCTGATTTAGTTTTTGCCAACCGTTTTTTTCATCCTTAGATTCTGTAGCTAGCTTTTTCTTCTTTCATTAGAACTCCTTTTATAAAATTTTAATTATTATGTAATAATTTTACCCCCCGATATACTTTGTCAATAGTAAAAAATAAAAAAATAGCACAGAATCTTAAATGAATTCTGTACCATTTTTTCGTTAAGTCTAATCAATTTTCGCGACATTGAGAAGCAGCGAGCTGGTCAAAACAGACAAAGAACTAAGGGCCATGGCTAATCCAGCAAGTTCTGGATTGAGGGTCAATCCCAGTCCTACAAAGACTCCAGCAGCAATTGGAAGCCCAAGGATATTGTAGATAGAGGCCCAGAAGAGATTGAGTAAGATCCTGCGGAAGGTCTTTTGACTCATGTCAAAAGCGCGCACAACGCCAAGCAAATCATTTTGCGTGAGCACGACGCCACCGGACTCGATCGCAATATCCGTTCCAGATCCCATAGCGATCCCCACATCCGCGATCGAGAGAGCTGGAGCATCATTGATCCCATCTCCAACAAACGCGACCTTGCTAGTTTCTTGCAGTTTTTGGATGGCGCTAGCTTTTTCTTGAGGAAGGACATCGGCAATGACGGTATCAATTCCTACTTGATCGGCAATGGCCTGAGCTACCCGTTCGTTATCCCCAGTTAACATGACAGTCTTTAAGCCCCGTTCTTTGAGCTTACGGATAGCTTCTTTTGAGCTGGCCTTTGGAGCATCCTGAATGGCAATCAAACCAATCACTTGACCATCCACTGCCAAACTGATGACTGTCTTGGCCTGCTTTTGCAAATCTTCCATCCGTTTTTCAAGCTCAGGATCCATCGCTGTCCCATCATGGAGTTTGCCATTTCCCAAGGTCACCAACTGCTGATCGATCTGACCTTGGACCCCTTTTCCTTCGATCGCTTGGAAGTTTTCCACAGGAGATAGCACCAAACCTTTTTCTTCTGCCCGTGATAAGACCGCTTGCGCTAGGGGATGTTCTGAAAAAGTTTCAAGGCTAGCAGCCAGTGTCAAGACACGCGCTTCATCTCCTACCACATCGGTTACAAGGGGTTGGCCAATGGTGATAGTCCCTGTCTTATCAAACACAACAGTTTGAATTTTTTGCACTTCTTGAAGAACCGTTCCATTTTTAATGAGAACCCCCATCTTGGCACTGCGACCAGTTCCGACCATGAGGGCTGTTGGCGTCGCCAAACCAAGGGCACACGGACAGGCAATAATGAGGACAGAGACTGCATAGAGCATGGCCTCTTGAAGCGATGCTCCCAAAAGCACGGACCAAACCCAGAAAGTCGCAATAGCTAAAATCGTCACCGCGGGAACAAAGATACCTGAAATCTTATCCGTCAAATCTTGAATCGGAGCACGACTGGATTGGGGCCATTTTTAACAAAGGCGACAATTTGGGATAAGAGGGTCTCACTACCGACTTTTTCAGCCTTGAAGAGAATGGTCCCATTGCTGTTGATGGTGGAACCAATGACGGCATCACCAACTGACTTTTCCACAGGCAGGCTTTCACCTGTCACCATCGACTCATCAATGGTCGTACTTCCTTCCACAATGGTCCCATCGACCGCGATCTTCTCCCCAGGACGGACCCGAATTAAGTCCCCAATGTGGATATCTTCCGCTGCTACTTCGACATAGTTCCCATCACGGAGAACTTGAGCCGTTTTTGCCTGCAAATCCAACAACTTTTCTACAGCCTCGGAGGCATTGTTACGCATCCGTTCTTCAAAGATTTGCCCTAAGAGGATAAAGAAGATGATAAAACCCGCAGCCTCAAAGTATACTGGCTGATTAGTAAAAAGTGCAAATACACTATAGACATAGGCTACCAGGGTTCCAAGAGCTACCAAGGTATCCATATTGGAATGGTGCTTCTTAAATGAGGCCCAGGCACTCTTGATAAAAGGTACTCCTGCTACCAACATGATCGGCGTTGTCGTTAGAAAAGTCCCCCAGCGACTGACTGGATGGGAGACAAATCCTGCCCACATCCCAATCATCAAGATCAATAAAGGAAGGGTAAAGATACTAGTAATCCAAAAGCGACCCAGTAAACTTAAGACACGAGGGCGTTTTTCCACAACCGTGTAGGAACCCTTTTGCATCTTCATTCCACATGAAAACTCAAAGTCCCCTGTTTCTGTCGGGGTAAAGGATATCACCTTATCCACACCGACTTCCAAAGGCTCTAAAATCCCCTGATCTTCAAACAAAATTTCCTTGTAACAGCCAGAAGGATTGACCCGATGGAAGGTGATTTCAGCAGGGATCCCTTTTTGAAGTTGAAATTCTTTGGGACTATAGCCCTTTTCTGCTGTAATACGGATCTTTTGCACTCCGTTTTCCACAACTGCTTTTTGTTTTTCAACCATACCTAACTCCTTTATTCCACAATCATTTGACCATGCATCATGTTCATTCCACATGAATACCCATATTCGCCCGCTTTTTCTGGCGTAATTTCAATGACATGTTTTTCACCTAAAGGCAAATCTTCATGAACGCCAAAATCTGGAAAGATCACTTGAGCCAGACATGAAGATGGATCCTTGCGATGAAAGATGATCCGGGCTGGAACATTCTTTTTCAGAACGATGGTTTCAGGCGAATAGCCCCCCATGACTTCGACTTCAATTTCTTGATAACCTGATTTCTGACGAGCGTGGCCGCTTACCTTTTCATGCTCTGCAAAGAACCACCAAGCAATAAAGACAACCACAAGTAAACAAACAATACTAATTAACAATCCAAACATGGAATTTCCTTCTTTCTATTACATACAATTGCAAGGGACTGTTTCGACAGCCTCTGCTTTCTTTTCTTCCAGGACCTGCTGCAGCTGATTAAGATCTGCAAGCGTAAAGTCACTCGCCTGAATCAAGTTTTCAAGCACCTGTACAATTCTTTTTGAGCAAACCTTGTCTTTCACCTCCTCAACCACCAAGTCTAAACTCTGGTCCTGCGTCAACAATGCCGAGTAAACAAAGGCTTTACCTGTTTTTTCTCTAGTCAAGCACCCCTTTTCCACCAAGCGGAGCAAGAGGGTCTTGATGGTCGACTTCGACCAGTCAAAGCGCTCGGACAAGACGGCGATCAAATCCGTGCTGGTCTGCTTGCCTTCCATCCAGATAATCTTCATGATGCGCCATTCCGCATTGGAAATTTGCATGACCTCTCCTTTCTAAATCTCCATTTGTAAATCTTATATTGCTATTTTACACCTAAGATTTACATTTGTCAACCAAAAGTTTTAAAAAAACAAATCTTCCTTTGAAGATTTGTCTGGTTGAGCTTTTTTTCACTCCCTATTTTTGTCTCTATACTACCCCACTTCATCCAATAAAGACGAATACACATCGACATAGCTGACCTGGTGGTAGGCTTGTGCCAATTCTCTGTAGGCCTGATTGAGGTCTTGAATTTTTCTCATTGGACCGGATAGAAACTTTCTTCTTGTAGCACTCTTCCTGACTCACATGATCAATACGATCCAAGCCAGCCACCAAGCTCAAATTCCTTCTTTCTATTACATACAATTACAATGAATCGTTTTTAATCTCGTTTAAGCATTACAGTAAAAAGCTTCACTCGGAATTTCAACATTTCCAAATTTCTTCATTCGCTTTTTACCGCGTTTCTGTTTAGCCAGCAATTTCTTCTTTCGAGAAACGTCGCCGCCATAAAGGTAGCCTGTCACATCTTTTCGATAAGCTGAAATATTTTCGCGCGCAATGAATTTTCCGCCGATTGCCGCCTGAATCGCTACCTGGAAGTTTTGCCGCGGAATCACCTCTTTCAATTTTGCGGTAATCTCGCGACCCATTCGCACACTTTCCGAACGATGACACATTACCGAAAGCGCATCAACCATTTCACCCGCAACATAAAAATCCACTCGCACTAAATCTTCTGCTAAATAATCCCAAAGTTCATAATTAAATGAACCATAACCCGACGTAACACTCTTAAGTTGATCGTAAAAATCAGTCAAAAGATTCGCAAGTGGTGCTTCAAAAGAAATTAAAACACGCTCATCAATATAGCTCAAATTCTTTTGCAAACCACGCTTTGAAACGATTAGTTGAATTACCGCACCAACATAATCTTTTGGCACCACAATTTCACCTTTAATCCACGGCTCACGAATTTCAGAAATCCTTGTTTGGTCTGGTAGATTTGGCTGCGCTCTTAATATCTAACTCTTCACCTGTTGTTAAAAATTACATAATAGTCAGTTGAAGGGTTAGTAATCACTAGATCTAGATTATATTCTCGTTCCAAACGCTCACGAACAATATCCATATGAAGAAGCCCAAGAAAGCCAATTCGTATACCAAATCCCAAAACTGGCGAATTTTCTGGCTCAAATTGCAAAGCGGAATCACTTAAGCTTAGTTTTTCGACCGCATCTTTTAGATCTTGATAATCTTCATTCGAAACTGGGAAAAATCCCGCATAAAACAAACGGCTGAACATTCTGATATCCTGGTAAAGGTTCATTAGCGGGGTTTTTCGAAAGTGTTACAGTATCACCAACTTTCGCCTCGCGCGTGGTTTTCAAGTTTGTCACGATGTAGCCAATTTCACCCGCCCCCATTTTATCATATGGCGTCATTTTTGGCTGAAGCTTACCAATTTCGAGCGCCAAACCTTTCGAATCGGTTGCCATCATTTTAATTTCATCACCCTTTTTCAATTCACCTGAAAAAATCCGGACATACAAAAATTACACCGCGATAATCATCATAATAACTGTCAAAAATCAAAGCTTTTAGTGGTTTCATTAAATCTCCTTTGGTGATGGTATTTTTTCAATCACTGCATTCAAAACTTCTTCAACACCCATTCCTGTTTTGGCTGAAATATATAAAATCTCGCTTTCATCACATCCTAAAAGATTAATAACTTCTTTCGAAACTCGTGGAATGTCTGCAGCCGGTAGATCGATTTTATTTAGCACAGGAATGATTTTTAAATCAGCCGCCATCGCAAGATAAACATTCGCGAGTGTTTGAGCTTGAATTCCCTGTGAAGCATCTACAACCAAAAATCGCACCCTCACAAGCTTGAAGTGAGCGTGAAACTTCATAAGAAAAAAATCCACGTGTCCCGGGGTATCAATTAAGTTTAGCTCAACACCTTTCCAATTCATCGTCACTGGAGCAAGTTTAATTGTGATTCCTTTTTCCCGTTCCAAATCCATCGAATCCAGAAGTTGCGATTTCATATCACGTTTTTGAACTGTACCCGTAATTTCCATCATTCGATCAGCTAAAGTTGATTTACCATGATCAATGTGCGCGATAATACAAAAATTCCTAATATTTTTTTAAATCCATAAACTTTCAATATTTTAACATATTTATAATAGTTGAGCAAATTTATTTAATCTTAATCTGCACAAAGAATATTTTTCTTAACTTGCGCAATTATCGGATCAGCTTCTTTAAGTTTTTAATAATTTTGCAGCCAAAACATAAACAGCAGAACTCACGGCTCCAATAAATACGAATTTAGGAAATATCGAGAAGAATCGTAAATCTGAACCCAGAAGAGGCATCTTTGCCACCAAAAGATAACACACAAAACCAGAAAAAGCACTTGCAACGAACATTCGCCCAACCCCTAAAAACAAATTGTGCATCAAAAGTCCATCAATTCTTTTGCGCATCAAAAATAGCAAAATTGCAATTTCAAGAACCGCACCAATCGCTTGAGCCCAAGCTAAACCGTAAGCACCAAACTTAAAAATTAAACTAAAGACTATCGCCAAAACAATATTTAAACCAATTGCAACTAGTGAGATATAAAATGGTGTTTTTGTATCTTCCATTGCATAAAAACTCCTTGCTGCAATATGATAAATCGAACGCGCAAAAATTGAAAGAACAAGAACTCCTAAAAGTCCAGCAATCAAATCATCACCGCCGTTTTTAATAAAACTTACAATATAGCCACGCAAGAAGAAGAATAAAACCGAAACCGGCAAAGCCAGGAAAATAATCATTCGAAGAGCGGCTTGCAAAATCTTTTTCGAAAGAGGTCTTTTTCGTCCAATTGCTAATCTTTCAGTTAAATTCGGAAAAAACGCTGTAGAGATTGCAACACCAATTAAGTTTACTGGCATCATCTGGAGAGTTAAACTCTGCGAATACGCGCGCACCGTTCCCGAACCCATTCGGCTGGCCATATTAGTTTCGACAATTGAATTAACATAATCCAAACCTTGATCCATCGAACGTGTTGGCAATAGCTTCATAACCTGTTGAAAGCCTTTTATTTCGCCAAAAATTCTAAATTGATATTTGAAATCAACACCAATTAATCCAATTGCCGCAATCAAAAGCTGGAGAACAGACCCGAAAGCCACACCAATCGCAACACCCATGATTCCACCTTCAAAAAAACCCTGAACGCCAAAAAAATATTTATACCATTCGTAAAAAAATACCGTTCCAATAATAATACCAATATTATAAATTGCTGGCGCAAGAGCCGAAAAAAAGTAAACCTTCCTATAGCTTGTTGAATACTTGTAAGTACCGTCGCAATAGCGAAAAGAAAGGGATTGATTGCAATCACGCGCATCATTGAAATAGCCAAAGATCGCGAAGACTCACTTAATCCTGGCCCAACAATATATTTAACTAGAGGTTCAGCAAAAAATAATAATTAAAACTGAAGTTATGAGTGTTAACAGGGCTAATAAATTAAGAACACTCGTGCTTAATTCCCATGCGGATTTTTTTATTTCGATTCGCCATTCGCTGATTAAATACAGGAATAAACGTAACACTTAATGCACCCGAAACTAAAATAAAAAAACATAAAAATCAGGAATCGTAAATGCGACAGTATAAGCATCAATTCCATCAGGGTAAGAATCTAGATAATACGAGTTTAACAACCTGTCGCGCAAAAAGCCCAACAAGCTCGACAAAAGAGTCGAGCTCGCAAGAATAATCGCTGCAAATTTAACCGTTAATCGCGAATTTGCTTTCGAAAACAATAGATCGAACTTTAGATTTCATAATTAATCGTGAAGTTTTGCTTCCTTAGGCAATTTAGCATCTTTCAAAATTTCTGCAACTTCTTTTTCGTCTAGAGTTTCTTTTTCAAGAAGCGCATCAGTTAAAGCTTTAAGCGGTTTTTATTCGCTTTAAGAACAGCTGCGGCACGTTCAACAGCTTCTTTAATTAACTTAGCAATTTCAGCATCAATTTTTTCTGCTGTTTTTTCAGAATATGGTCGTTCACGAGTCATCTTATCGAAGAACATTCCTGAATTTTCCTCATGAAATACTTGGTCAAGCAAGTCTTCTCCCATTCCAAATTCAATAACCATATTACGTGCGATATCTGTTGCATTTCGAAGATCGCTTGAAGCGCCTGTTGAAATTCCAGCCTCGCCGTAAATCAACATTTCAGCTTGACGCCCACCCATTGCGCGCGCCAAGATATCTTTATATTCGAAAAATATTTGTATAGCTTCGATCTTCTGGCGGCAAGAACCATGTTACACCGCCAGTTCCACCACGTGGAATAATCGTAACCTTATGAACTGGATCTGAATCTGGTAAAACATGTCCAACAACAGCATGTCCAGCTTCGTGCCAAGCAGTAGTTTCGCGCTCTAGATCGCTCATTACTTTTTGATTTTCGTTCTGGGCCGATGGCTACTTTTTCGAAAGCTTCCGTAAGATCATCGTTAGTAATAACATCTCGGTTATTTCGAGCTGCCAAAATAGCTGCTTCGTTCGCAATATTCGCAAGATCGGCACCAGCAGAACCAGCTGTCTTTTTAGCAAGCGCATTTAAATCTACTGAATCATCAACTTTTTTTATTCTTGAAATGAACTTTCAAAATTGCCAAACGATCTTTTTCTTTCAGGAAGAGCAATTTCAACACGACGGTCAAATCGACCAGGTCGCAAAAAGAGCTGGATCAAGAACATCGGCACGGTTTGTTGCTGCAAGAACAATAACACCAGTATCTTTTTCGAAACCGTCCATTTCAACCAAAAATTTGGTTCAAAGTCTGTTCGCGCTCATCGTGACCGCCACCCATTCCTGAACCACGTTTTCGACCGACAGCGTCAATTTCATCAATAAAGATAATCGCAGGCGCATTCTTTTTAGCTTTCGAAAATAGATCTCGAACGCGTGAAGCACCAACACCAACAAACATTTCCATAAATTCTGAACCAGAAATCGAGAAGAAAGGAACTTTAGCTTCACCAGCAACTGCACGAGCAAGCATTGTTTTTACCAGTTCCTGGATTTCCAACCATCAAAAACACCACTCGGGATTTTTGCACCCATTTTTTTGATATTTTTTTAGGATCTTTTAAGAAATCAACAACTTCGTATGAGATCTTGTTTTGCATTTTCATTTCCGGCAATGTCTTCAAATTTAATCTTTTTCTTGTCATCGCCATAAATTTTTGCTCGAGATTTTCCAAAGTTCATTGCTTGCGAATTCTGGCCGTTTGCTGAGCGCATCATTAACATCAATAAAGCTACAATCGCAATGACTGGAACGATCATAATTGCCAAATTCCATAAAAATCTCTGAAGTGTTATCTGCTGGGAAAAACATTAACAGTAGTCTTTCCTTTTTTTCAAGACCCTGTTCATAAATCGTACCAGCTTCTTTTACGGATTTTTCAGTTGGTTTTTTATCGCCCTTTTTAGTAACTTTTACATCATTTCCTTGAATTTCAATTTTCGAAATTTCGCCCTTATTGGCACGAGCAATCACATCTGAAATCGGAACATCTTTCAATCTAGCTGAGAAAAAATTCTGGCTAGACCAAAATACACCTAAAATAATTGCGATAACAATCGCCCAAAAAAAAGTATTTCCCGCCCGTTTCGCAAAATTATTCTTCTTATTATCTTTCATTCTGTCCTTTCTCATATTCAACTCCTTCTATTTTAGCAAATTTTTAAAAGCATTTTTCAAATGAAATGATTTTTCTATTTCACCTTAAGAATTCAAACTCATCTCTATAAAACTTAACTTCTCGCCCACTCAAAAATTTGCGTTTTTGAGCCATTTTTAAAAGTTCGAATCGCTTGCAAAAAAATCGCGATTTGTTTCGAAAGTGGAATTTTACCAGATTGAATTCGCATAATCTCACGCAAAATCTCTACACAAACTTCATCAGAATTATTTCGAAAAAAATTTTCGCTCAAATTTTCTCCTATCACCAATTTTTCGATAAAAATATCGTTAGTAATTTCTTCAATTTCGCGCTTAATTTTAATCTGTTTTTGCCAAATATCAAAGATCTCATTTAAGTTTTCTTCACTAAAATTTATTTTTTTACGAATTCGATTGCGCGCATATTTTTCGCTCAAATTTGTTGAGTCTTCGCACCATTTCAAACCTTTTTTTCTTGTGCTTTTTCAAGAATTTCCACTTTCGAAAAACTTTTAAAAACGGCCGCTTAATATTTGGCGAATCAAAACAGGCAATCGCTCGCCAACCTCCACCACGATTTAAATTCATCACAAAAGTTTCGGCCAAATCATTCTTGTGATGTGCTGTAAAAATTTCAGCATTCTCTCTTTTAGCCAGTGCTTTTAAAAAATCATATCTTGCTTTTCTTGCTTTTTCTTCACTAGTATTTTCTCCAAGAAAACCTCTTTCAAACTCAAATCTCAAGTTATTTTTGTTCGCAAACTTTCGTACGAACTCTAAATCTCGCACGCTTTCTTCGCCACGAATTCCATGTTCAAAAATGTGCAATTATTAAATTATCCTCAACCCATTTCAAGCCATTCTTTTTGTTTAAAAAAATCAATCAAAAATCTGCCAAAACAATCGAATCAACCCCGCCAGAAACCGCTACAAGAATTTTTTCATATACTTATTCTACCATACTTGCGTTTTGAAATCGATTATGTTAAAATTTATACAATGAAAAAAATGGTGGGAACAGTTCGAAAAATTAAAGAAGTAAAATTCGAAAAAAACGATAAAATTTACAGCTGAAAGCATTATTGAAAAATGCCTTAAATTTGCACGCAACCGATGTTCATATTGAGCCTCGTGAAAATTCAGTTTTGGTGCGTTTTCGAATTGGCGGCGTTCTAAAAAAATATGAGCGAAATCCCCAAAAAGATTTTCCAAAAAAATAACTAAATATTTCAAGTCCTTAGCAGGTCTTAATTTTAGTGAAAAAAACTTTCCCCAATCTGCAACAATTCACTACGGAGAAGCTCGAATCCGAATTTCAACAGCACCAGTTTTTTTGGGTGAAAAAAATCACTCTCCGCTTAATGCGTGCGCGAAAAACACGTTCGAAAAACTTAACGAAATTGGGCTTTGGGGCGAAAAATCTTCGTGCCGTAGAGCAAATTCTTCGACAACCACGAGGTATTGTTTTTACTGTTGGTGATGGAAGTAATACAACAAACTTCTCAATTTTAAACGAATTAAATTCCTCTGAAAAGAATATTGTAACAATTGAAAAACAATTGAAAAAAACAATTGTCGGAATCAACCAAACCGAAATTAACCCCTAAAATCGGCTTAGGCTATTTTGAAATGACTAAATCTGCGTTAAGTCAAAACCCAGATATTATATATATCGATAATATAAAACGATAGAAAAAAACAGCCGAACTTATTTTTGATTCTGCAATGCGCGGAAAATTCATCATCGCTAGCGTTCCTGTTCGTAAAACTAGCGAGGTTATTCCGTTTTTAAACCACCTCGGAATTGAACCATTCCTAATTATTGCGAATGTTCTTGGGATTATTTTCACAAACACTAATGCGAACCATTTCTAAAAATCTACTGTTAATGTAAAAAAATCTCAAAAGAAGAGTCGTCATTAATCTTGCAAGAATTTAATATTTCCCCACTTCGAATTCACCAACTCGAAAAAAGATTTCAAGAATGAGAAATATCCAAATAATAGCCTTGCAACTTCATCAAATTCAATTCTTAATCTCCCATCAATTAAGAAAAAATATCTCACCCTGAGATTGCTTTTTCTGGAACAACTGGAATTTTCGAAGTTCTAAGTTTACTCAAGGTAAAATTTTCGAAAGAGATTAAAGAGTTAATCCCCGTAAATCCAAGTTCTGTTGAAATTGAAGAGATTCTTTCTATGAATAATTTTGTCAATTTACGAACTGATGGCCTTCTAAAAAGTCCTTCAAAAAGAAACAGTTCTATCTGAATTAATGCGTAGAACTGGATTTTAACTAATAAATCTGCTAAAATTATAAATTATGTTAATCCTAGCTTCGAATTTATCTAATACTCAGTGATGAGCCTACAAACTGGCTCCCAGCTTGCAAGAACAGGCAGAGCAATTATTGACCCTTCGAATCTTCAAATTTTAGCTTACGAGCTAAAAGCGAATACTTTTTTAAATCAAGAAAATGCTCGTTCGTATTGCTGATATTCGTGAGCTCTCAAGAGTTGGTTTTATTGTTGATTCTGGTGAGGATTTTTATTCTGCCAGATGATGTATTTAAAATTAAAGAAATTCTTGATTTAAATTTTAATCTACTAGATTTAAGAGTGGAAGATGAGAAGAAGCATAAAATTGGTAAGATTATTGATTATACAATCAGCCTTTTCAAATTTTTCTGTTCAACAATTAATCGTTAAACGCCCGTTCATGAAATCTTTTAGCGATCCGACGCTCATAATCCACCGTTCGCAAATTGTTGAAATTAACGATAATAAAATTGTAATTCATAGCGAAGAAGAATCTGTTCCGCAAAAAGTGCCGAAAAACTGAGAATTTTTGTCCCAAATTACGTTAATCCATTTCGAGATTAAAATTCATCTTTAGAAAGTGCCCTCTTAATTTCGTCACATGAAAACCCTTGTCGCGCTAAATATGCGACAAGTTTTTTTTCGTCAGCGTATTTTTTGGCTTTTTTTGCAATTATTTTTTGAATTTCTTCCGAATCATTACGCTTTGAACTTGCTAAAATTTGTTCGATAATTTCGCTTGAGACACCTTTTCGAAAAATAATTCAGATTTTAATTTTTAATTGAACTTCCTTTTCTTTTGATTTCGATTTTCAATCCAAAATTTTTGCAAACTTAAAATCATCGACATAACCTTTTTCAATCAATCTTTGCAAAGCTTGTTCTGCCGAAACTTTTTGAAACTCCTTTTTTTCTCATAAAAATTCACCCTGTTTTTTTTATTTCGAAGCTTTCGATTTAGCGTTTTTCCACAAATAATCACGAATTTCCTTTTTCAGAATGTGGCCGCATTAAACAATAATTAGCTCAAGAGCATATAATTTTCCAAATTCACTTTGTTTGCTCGAGATTTAAAAATTTCATCTTCTGAAAATTTTTGCGCCAATTTTAACATTTAATTGAGTTAGTTGAAAAATATCCAAAGAAAAACGATATTTTCCATTTACGAAAATATTAGCACGATTTGGATTTTTAACTGCTTGTTTTATATCTGTAATCGTAAAATGACCATCTTTAAAAATGCATTCTTTTCGAAAAACTTTTTGCAACTTTTTCTTTAAAATCATTTTGATCGAAAAATATCTAAAGCCATAATTAAAAGTAAAATTAGCCCTGAATTTTCAGGCTAATTATATTATTTTTCTTCTTTTTTTCCTCGTTATCAGAAGATTCTTCAGCGATTTCTTCTCCACGAATTTTTGCACGAACTTTTTCTCAATTTCAGCCATAACTTCTGGATTTTCAAGCAAGTATCGTTTAGCGTTTTCACGACCTTGACCAATATTTTGGTCGTTATATTTGTAAAACGCACCTGATTTTTCCAAGAATCTCATGTTCAACTGCTAGATCTAGAATATCACCAGTTTTCGAAATACCTTCATTATACATGATATCAAATTCAGCAATTCTAAACGGTGCCGCAATCTTATTTTTTTAACGATTTTAACCTTTGTACGGTTACCAATTACATCGTCGCCACTTTTAATTTGTGCAGTTCGACGAATATCCGCACGAACTGAAGCGTAAAATTTAAGAGCATTACCACCGGTTGTAGTTTCAGGATTACCAAACATCACACCAATTTTCATTCGAATTTGGTTAATAAAAATCACAGTCGCTTTTGATTTATTGATAATTCCGGTAAGCTTTCGAAGTGCTTGTGACATTAATCGAGCCTGAAGACCCATATGTGCGTCACCCATATCGCCATCAATTTCAGCTTGTGGAACTAACGCTGCAACAGAGTCAACAACAATCAAATCAACAGCATTTGAACGCACTAGAGTTTCGGTAATTTCAAGAGCTTGTTCACCATTGTCAGGCTGCGCAACAAGTAAATTTTCAGTATCAACACCGAGTTTCTTTGCATAAGCTGGGTCAAGCGCGTGTTCTGCATCAATGAAAAGCTGCAGTTCCACCCTGCTTTTGAATTTCAGCAATAGCATGAAGTGTTAGAGTAGTTTTTCCTGAACTTTCTGGTCCATAAATTTCAATGATTCGTCCTTTTGGATAACCGCCGCCAAGTGCAATGTCTAAGCTCAAGCATCCTGAAGGCAATAGTTCAACATCAACCTTATGATTTTCGCCGAGTTTCATAATTGAACCATCACCAAATTGTTTCGAAATTTGCGCAATCGCTAAATCTAGTGCTTGTTTTTTGCCGCTTTCGGCCATCCCCATATCTGCTTTCTTCGCCTTAGCCATAAATAATTCTCCTTAAAATAATATCTTTATTTTAACACTTTTTCAATAAAACGTTCAAGGTTATTTTTATATTTATCTTTAATATGCTATAATAAAAAAATATGAAGAAAAAAATCTGGTTTTACACTTATCGAGATTTGTATTGTAATTATTTTTAATTGCGGCGGGTATAATTCTTACTATCCAGCGTTTCGAACTTTTATCAGTTCAACGCGATCAAACTCGTAAGCTAGCAATTAATGAAATTTATTATAATCTCGAGGAAGTCTATTATAAGAAAAACGGTTTCTATCCTGAAAAACTTGATGAAAATGCCGTCAAAGGAATTGACCCAAACCTATTAACAGACCCTTCGGAATCCTAATTAACGAAGAAAAGAGTGATTACCGTTATGAGTCAACAAGTTGCGAAAACGGAAAATGCAAAAAATTCTCTTCGTACAAAGTTAGAAAAAGAAAGCGATTTCGTAAGGCGTTCGAAAAACTAATTATAAAATAGCCCCGTTCGATTCTAGGGCTATTTTATATTATTTTACTGATATTTTTACACCTTCTTCAAAAGTTTGTCCGAGCATTTGATTTTCACGTGCCGTTTCCACGATATCGCTCAAAAATTCAGCTTTCTTGTCGGGGTTTAGCGCGAACGGAAAAAGTATAGGTTGACTCATCGCCAATAGTACTTAATCGTACTGTTCCATAATCAAACAAATGCTGCAAAAATACCTTCACGAGAATACGAGATATCTTCGATCGCCTCCAGATTAATAACCTGCTTTCTCTGATTCATAATTGTATTCGAAATCCACTGAATTGCACGTTCATTTGTTATAATTAATCGGTTCGCTCGATAAACAACATAATTTATATAAGTTATTAAAATTAAAAAGTACCGTTATTGAACCGAATATTAATGAAAGTTGCGGTTTAAAGTTAGCTGGAATTGGAAACGGATTTGGTAAAAGCAAATAATAATCCAGGCGCTAATCAAGAAAAACAGCAATAATTGAGCTAAAAATAATGTTCAGCAAATAACCTAGTGCATGCCGACGCATCGAAAGCACAACATATTCATCTTCATCAACCGTAATATCGGGATACATTCTTACCGATTGATCGTGGCGTGCTTTAATTACGCGTGGATCGCCAGCGGGAACTTCAACCTGCATAACTGGCTGAACTCGAATTGGCGCACCCAGACTATTTTCAAAACTTAAATTTTCGTTCTGATTCTGGGCAATTTTCTCCTCAAATTTCTGGGCTAGGCTTTGCTTATCGTTCATCTTTGAATTCCTTTCCTAAATGCTCAAACGCTTTTTTCGTAATTATTCTTCCTCGTGGTGTTCTTTGCAAAAACCAATCTGCATTAAATATGGTTCATAAAAATCTTCAATCGTTGCAGCTTCATCACCTGTTAATGCTGCCATTGTGTTTAAGCCGACTGGCCGCGTACCGTAATTTTCAATAACCGATTTTAATAGATTTCTATCTGCTACATCCAATCCTAATTCGTCAATTTCAAGCATTTCTAAGGCTTCTTTAACCGTTTTCGAATCGATAATTCCATCACCTTTACGTCTCGTATAATCTCGAACGCGTTTCAAGATACGGTTCGCAATTCGCGGCGTTAATCTTGCTCGAGTCGAGAGAATGTCTGAGCTTCTTTTTCAATATCACTACCTAACAAATTACTTGAGCGTAAGATAATTTTTTTGAAATTTCCTTAGGTTTATAAAATTCTAACCTATAAATATGACCAAACCGGTCCCGAAGTGGAGCCGCCAAACTTCCAGTTCGAGTCGTGGCGCCAATAACTGTAAAATGTGCAAATCTAACTGAACCGAGCGTGCAGCTGGCCCTTTACCAATCACAATATCGAGTTTGAAATCTTCCATTGCGGAACAGAATTTCCTCAACAGCACGTGGCATGCGATGAATTTCATCAATAAAAAGAATGTCACCATCTTGTAAATTTGTCACAATAGATGCTAAATCTCCCGCTTTTTCGATTGCTGGACCAGATGTAATTCGAATATTTGCGCCCATTTCACGCGCAATAACATTTGCCATTGTGGTTTTTCCTAATCCCGGTGGACTATAGAGTAAAACGTGATCAATACTTTCACCACGTTTTTTTCGCTGCGTCAATTGCAAGTTTTAAATTCTTTTTCAATCGCTCCTGACCGATATATTCATCAAAACTCGTTGGACGTAAAGAAATCTCCACCTGCTGTTCTTGCGGTTCATCATCGTGTAAGTTTGCATCAATAATTCTTTCAATAGCCATTGATTATATTATACCACGACTTGACAAAAATAGAAAAATTTGTTATAATCCTAGTTAATATTCCAATCGGAATAAGTATCTTACTTTAGGAGGCTCCAATATGAGTAATATGAGCAATTTACAAACTTCAATTGATCGCGATATCACCACTTGGGAGAATGCCGTTAAACTGGCGAAAGGCGACGAAAAGCTAGCGAAAGATAATTTGACCGAAGGTCTTTTCGGTTTCGCAAGAATTATCTCTAAACACGTATTCCAAAATGGATTTAAAGTAAATCCGGAATATGTAGTTATTAAAAACCTGGACGTAGCGAATGGATTCGAAAGTGAGCGTGTTGCAGTTATCGTTCAGACAAGAAATTGTTTCGCTATCAGTAAAAAAGGTGATATTTATAGTATTACCGAAAGTAACAAATATGGTTTTAAAAAGCTTAAAAAAGAAGATATTCTCAATTTCAAGGGTGAATATATTGGCTTTTTGCACAGGACAATTTACCTTCTCCGAAAAGAGGTTGTAAAATCCAATAAAAATAAAACAGTCGCACGAAATGTGCGGCTTTTTCTTTTAAAATTAAATTCAGCTTTCAATGCCAAAGTAATGCGTTCTTCTGTTGGTAAACTCTGCGATTTGCTCTAATGCTTTTTGTTGCATCATTCAAGTTAAATCCAAGCGCAATAAGTGCCTCTAAAGCCTCATCTGAAGCCAAGCTAATATTATCACCAACTCCATCGGGTTTCGAAATTGCTATTCCAACTTTATCTTTTAGGTCTAAAATTACGCGCTCGGCTGATTTTTACCAACACCAGCAGCCTTTTTGAATAAATTTCGCATCTTCGCAAGCAATTGCGTTTTCGAACTTCTTCGGTTTCACCCAAGCTCATAATGGCAATTCCAGCTCTTGGCCCAACACCTTGAACAGTAATTAACAATTCAAAAAGTTTTTTTGCCGCCAAACTCGAAAAGCCAAATAATTCCTGGCTTCTATCGGTAATATTATGATAAGTATAAAATTTAATCTGCTCGTTTAAAACTGCCCGTTCAAATTCTCCTGCGGGAACGATAACTTCATAACCAACACCAGAAACGTCAACAATCACGCTCCCTGCAAATTTTTTTCAGCAATTTTTCCAGAAATATGTGCAATCATTGTTTAATTTTACCATAATTATTTTAGTTTTTAAATACGCGTCATATAAAAATGCGTAATTGCAGCAGCAAGCGCATCGGCCGCGTCATCCGGCTTTTGGCACTTCCACCAAATTCAAAGTTGAACGCACCATTTCTTGAATTTGTTTTTATTCGCACCGCCATAACCAGTTAAAGTTTGCTTTAATTTGATTTGGCGTATATTCAGCGATTGGAATTTTCGATTGTTGAGCTACTAAAATCGCCACACCTCGAGCCTGCGCGACCGAAATTGCTGTCGTTACGTTTTTCGAAAAGAATAGTTTCTCAATTGAAACCTCATCTGGATTAGTTTTCTTCGATAATCTCTTTTAAACCGTTATAGATTTCCTCTAGCCGAATTTCAATTGGCGTATGCACAGGAGTTGAAATAACCCCTCCTGTAATCATTTTTTTAACGGTTTTCCAATCTGGCAATCCACAACACCAAACCCTAAAATTCCTGTTCCTGGGTCAATGCCTAAAATTCGCCGTTTTTCATTTTTACCTTTTCATTAATTTTTGCAAAAATATCTCTTCTAAATTCGAAAAAAATAAAATTGCTAAAAATATCAAAATAATTATAGCAATAGCCCACCAACCCGTAAATTCAGCCTGTTTCGATTCTTTTTCTTCTTTTTCAACTTCATTATTTGCGCCGTTGTTTTTAACTATTTTTTTCACAACGATTTGTTTCAGGACTGCGCTCGTAACCGTCCTTACATGGTGTTATTTCTTTTTTCGTATCTGAACTATTTTTTCGACATCGATTTGTAGTAGGACTGCGCGTATAACCTGGCGTACAAACCGCCAGCTCTTTCGAAGAACTCGCCAGTGTCACATTTTTGCGGCAACGATTTGTTTCTGGGCTTCGAACATAACCATCGCGACATTCTACTGTCGCTACTTTTTCAACTGGTATTTTATTGCAACGATTAGTTTGTGGATTCAAAAAAATATCCATCACTACACTTTTTTTCTCAGCTTTTTCATCATTCTCAACCTGTTCAGTTTTTTCTTTTTCGAGTTTTTCTTCTTTTATTTTATTACATCTTCCAGTTTCTTCATTCAAGAAATATCCGTCCTCGCAAACTTTTATTTTTTCGCACTGTCCTTGTGAATTTAAATTGAATCCATCTTCGCAAGACTGAAAAATATTTTTTTACTATTTTTGTAATTTTAAAACTTTGACTCCATTCTTTTCCGTCAAAGATCCAGCTCAAATCCTTTTTCGAATTTTTTTAAATCAACAGTTTGAATTTCTTGATTATTTGAATCTAGTAACGAAATTTTATTTTAATCCCATCTTTAAAAGCTTAAAATTTGGATCCGCATTTGAATCGAGGAGAAAAAAACTATTTGGTAAAATTTCTTCATCCGTAAAAAACTTTTTTATACGGCTTTTTTTAAACTTCCAAGATAAATTTCAACTACACAATTTTTAAGACTTATTTTTATTTGTATTGTTTTTAAGTTCAATAAACTGCTCACTGAATTTGCTAAAACCTCGTTTAATTGTATATTTTCGCAAAAATCAGGCTCTTTTTCCGCCAAACCGCCAGTTTTAAAAACCACGCCATCTTTTCGAAATCTCAAAAATCACCACCCAAGTTCAAATCTCGAGCTAAAACATCTTCTTCTGTAAATTCTAGCGCATTTTTATTTTTTTGCAAGTCATTTTTAGGCCACAAAAAAATCCACATCCTGCCCGTCAAGCCTTAGTTTTATTTGGCTTTTTAACAATTCTGGATTTGAAATAAGTTTTCCATCACCATTTTTCACCAAAGGAGATTTTGCGATTTTTTTAAGAAAAACTCCGTTTGAAACTTCGCCAACTATTTTATTTTTTTCTGAATTATCTCAATTTTCGAAAAACTCAAATTATCACCCAAATTTGTGATCTCAATCATTGAATTTGAAACTTTCGAAATTAAAATTTTTCTGATCAGAAATAGCCGAAGCTTGATTAAAATTCCTCAAAAAGAATAAAGCTAAAATTAAAAATAAAAAATATCTAAAAACTTCATTCAAAACCCTTCTCTAAATACAATTAATATTTCAAACGCGGATAAAAGTAAAAATCTGTAAAGTGAAATTAGCATTTTTGATTAAATCCAGTATTCGGAGCTAAAATTTTAGTCTTATTCTTAGATTGAGTTATTGTTTTATTATTTTTTTCTTCAAAATTAATCTTTGGCTTAGAAAAATCATCTTTTACAGAAGGTTTTTTTATTTTTTTCAGTTAAAAATACCCATATTCTGCTTTTTATCATCAATTTTATTTTTCATCTATAAGATTTAGTTGTTATTTTCACTATTACTATCAATTTCTGGTTTAGCTAAATTCTCATCTTTTTACCATCTAAAGTCAACACCTCTGGCTTTTTCTAAAATATCACCAGTATTTTCAAGATTACTCGAATTTTCATCTGTATTTTTAAGAGTTTCGATTGGCTTTTTGGCACTATTTTTCAGAATTGCTATCTAATTCTATTTTTATCGTTCAACACTAAACCGCCAGTTTTTGGTAAGTAATCATTAAAATTACGTAAACTAAAAATCATAGCTTTTTATTTCTGAGGCTTCATTGTTTCGCCATTTTTGAGAATCTCCCTTTCGAAACTGCCATTTTTCTACTCCACCCGCCGGTTTTAAGTCTGTTGAATTCTTTTTATATCCAGCAATACATCTCTTTTCATCTGAACAGATGTAATCTTTCAATTCACCATCAATATATAACCCCAAAATTGGCTGTTGACTAATTGTATCTACATTTTGAAATTCATCTTTAAAAATTTGCATCTGCGCCTGTCGCATTTTGTGAAAAAGTAATATAACTCTGAGATTTAAAAATACCGTCTTTAAGATTCGCAATTTCAATCTGCTTTTTGAGTATTTCTGATAGAAATTTCTTGAAATTTATAATCTTCGCTGCTATTAAAAATCTCCACGAATTCTCTTCCATTCGTGGCATAAACTCGTGAAATATAAATATTTTTCTGACTAGCAAAAAGTGTTTTTCGAAAGGAAAAAGTGCAGAAAAAAATCGGTAAAAATCCAACGATTATTAAAAATCTACGCATTTTTCCTCCTTTAAAAATCATTAAAAATATTTTAGCATAACCGAGATCAAACCAAAATAAAAATCACCCGCCTTTTGGAGTGATTTTTATAATTAGACTGCAAAGTCGTTTTCGGCCTTTTTAGTCGGCGTCGTTTCAAAACTTTGATTCCAGCCTTTGAAGACATCTTATTTCGAAAACCGTGAGTTTTCGCACGATGTCGTTTGTGTGGTTGATGTGTTCTTTTTGGCATATCTATCCTATTTTTACAATTTAATATTCAAAAAAATCAAGTTTAATACTTTTCATAAGCTGTTTTAATCTTTTATTTAAACTTGAATTTTTCGTTAAATTCATTTTATAGTATACCATAGTTTTTCCACAAAAGACAAGGACTTTTTCACAATTATTACAGTAGTAGCGTAAAACTGTGGAAAAAGTTTTAATTCTTTTCAAAAATTATACCATATTTTTTTTATTTCTTTGGTTTTTGGGTTGTTGAAAACTCGAAAATATTATAGAATAGAAATATGAATGAGTTGTGAAAAAACATCCTAGCTGAGCTTGAAATGGACCCTAAAAATCCAAGGTGCAAATTTTAAGACTTGGTTTGCTGACACCCAACTTTTATCTTTAGAAAACGACCATGCAGTTATTGGCGCTAAAAAATTCTTTTTATAACTAATACTATCAAGAAAAATATCTTGAGCATATTAAAAAGCCTTTCGAAATAACGGTAAGAATCCTGAAATTATTTCTTTTTGAGGTTATTTCTACAAAAACGCAAAAAAACAGACCGAAGAAATTCCAGCACATTCTTCAAAAACCTTCTGTTGAAGATTTGATTAAAAAAAGAAAGCTGAAAAAGCCAAACATTCCAGCGGTTTAAATAAAGATTTTACTTTTGATAATTTCATCGTTGGTGGATCAAACGATCTTGCATTTTTTGCTAGCCAAAATGTTGCCAAAAATCCTGGAACAAAATACAATCCACTTTATTTTTATGGTGAATCTGGATTAGGAAAAACTCACTTAATGCAGGCAATCGGTAACGAAATTGAAAAACACACCCAGAATTAACTGTTCTTTATATTACGATTGAAAACTTCTATCGTGATTTTTGGATAACGTGCGCTCAAAAAAGCAAGGTTATGCTGATAAATATCGTAATGTTGATGTTTTGATCGTCGATGATATCCAATTCATTTACGGAAAAGATAAAACTCAAGAAGAATTTTTCCATACTTTTAATGAATTACACCGAGCGAATAAACAGATTATTCTCTCTAGCGATCGCGCGCCTTCGAGTATTCCAACATTAACCGATCGTCTAAAAAGCCGTTTCGAAAGTGGAATGACTGTTGATATCCAGCTGCCCGACTTTGAAACTCGTCAAAGTATCGTTGAAGCTCGAGCAGAACACGATAACGTCAAACTCGACCCTGAAGTATCAGAGTTTATTGCTGAAAACTATCGTACAAATATTCGCGAAATCATCGGAGCAGTGACTCAACTAATCGCAATGGCAGAGCTGCGGAACATTAAGCCAACCCTCGAGCTTGCGCAAGGATTAATTCAAAAACAGTCGACCGACTCGACCAAATCATCTTAACTCAAAAAGATAATTGACAAAAACGGCAAAATACCTGGGCGTTTCTAAAGAAGATATCTTGAGCAAATCTCGTCAAAAGATATTAATCACGCGCGCCAAGTTGCTTGTTATTTAATGAAGTATGAGTCAAAAAAATGAGTTTTCCGCAAATCGGTAAGGAATTTCGCGCGATCATTCAACCATCATGAATGGTGTTTTCGAAAAATCGAAAAAGGCATTAAATTGACGCTGAAATTCGCTCCGAAATCGAGAGCTTACGTGATTTAATTTACGAATAGAGTCTAAATGGCTCTATTTTTTTATATCTGTTAATTTGACATTTTCTATTTTTAGTTTTATAAAAAGCGAACAGTTTTATTTGTTCGCTTTTGACTTTTTCTAATTATATTTTATTTGTATAAATATTAAGAGCGCTTCTCTATTTGCGAAAATACACTTTTTATTTTATTGCTACGTTTGACAATATCATACTATTATTTTAATAAAGTGTTGAAAGCTTGTGGAAAAATCAAATATTTCGTTTGGAAAAACCTGTAAAAATCTTGCAGAAAAAAATAGCAAAGTTTTACACAAGTTTACTGTGGATAATTTCCAATTTTCGAAATTGTGAAAAAAGTATTAAATTTATGCACAATTTTTTTCAAAAAGTTTTGCTTTGATTTTCCACACAAAAATGGTATAATTTAAGTAGTGAAAAAGTGGTTTTCCACAGTTTCTACAACACCTATTATTATAACTACTACTTTTTAAGAAAAAGGAATTTGAATTTTATGGAACTGACTGTTAATAAAGATGATTTAGCTAAAGCACTCAATAATGTTGAAGGAATTGCAAGTGCAAAAACAAGTATGCCTATTCTTGAGAATATTCTTTTACAAACAGATGGACCAAGACTTTTTAATTGCTGCTACAAATTTAGAGATCGTACTTCACAGAAGATTAGTGCAAAAATCGAAAAAGTTGGTTCGATTATGGTTCCAGCAAGCTTTAACGAAAAGTTTTTATTAGTAGTCTTCCATCAAACAGTCAAGTTTCTTTTAAAGTTAGTGGTGATCATATTTTAATTGAAAGTGGAAATTATAAATCTAAAATTAACGGTTTTTCGGCTGAAGATTTCCTGAACTGCCAACAATTGATGAACCAACTGCACGATTTTTATGAGTACGGATATTTTTAAAGAAGCAGTTGATCAAATTAACACGGTAAGTATGGATACTTCGCGACCGATTTTAACGGGTGTTTTTTTGCATACTTTTGAAAAACTATATTTATATGGCCGCAACGGACGGCTATCGATTAAGTGAACGAAAATTATTCGAAACCGATCAAGAGTTCGAGTCGATTGTTCCAAGTAGTGTTTTAGCAAAAGTTAAAAGTGTTATTCCAGAAAAGCTTGATGAAATTGAAATTTTATCAACGATAACCAAATTCAATTTATGGTTGGCGATATTTTAGTAATTAGCAATTTAATTGATGGAAAATATGTTGAATATCGCCGTTTAATTCCCTGATAAAACTGAAACTACCGTAAAAGATTAGCCGCACGGATTTCTACCAAATTGCAAAAGTTGCAAAAAGTTTTTTTAGTGATAAATCTGGTGGAAGTGTTAAAATTACTGCAAATGAAGAAACTTCGAAATTATCAATGCACACAATTGCTAGCGAAATTGGTGAAAACACATCTGAAGCTGATGCGGAAATTCAAAGGTGGCGGCGAAGTTACGTTGAACGTAAATTATATCGAAAATGCTTTAAAACCCTTAAAAATCTTCGAAAAATTTATTTTGGATTTTCAGAAAACTTGCGCCAACAATTTTTTTCAAAAATACAGATAGCGATGATTATATCCATATTGTGATGCCACTAAAAAAAGTTAGGAATTAAATGATTTTAAAACTTTAAGAGTTCAGAATTTTTCGAACGCATTCTGATTTTATTTTAGAGATTGGTGAAAAATCGACATTAATTTCTGGCGCAAACGGTAGTGGAAAGACTTCACTTCTTGAAGCGATTTATTTTACTCTTCAAGGAACTAGTTTCCGATCGAGTGATAAAGAAATTCTTCGAAATGATGGTTCGAGCTGGTTTCGGATTGATTTAAAAGATTCGAAAGACTCGTTAAGGACGGTTACATTCGATAATTCCCTTTACTAGCTCGAAAAAAGCAATTCCTAATCGATGGAAACAAAAAAAGCGCGTCTGAGCGCAAATTTAAGGGTTCCTGTGGTGCTTTTTGAGCCTGAAGACTTGCAATTATTGAGCGGGTCGCCGAATCGTCGACGTAATTTCTTAGATCGTTTTTTAGCCCAAATTTATCCAAGTTTTCAACTAGCACTTTCAAGATATAACAAAGCCTTAAAAACAGCGAAATAATCTATTGAAAAGTGATAATTTCTCAAAGATTGAACTCTTTTCCATGGGATTTGATGCTTGCAGAATACGGTTCTGAAATTATTTTCGAAAAGATGTGAATTTATAAAATTATTAAATTCGAAAAATCGAAAAATATTTATGCGGAAATTTCAGGAGTTAAAGATAGTATTGAAATTCAATATTTGGGTGACAATGTTTCGAAAAGCGAAATTTTAGCAATCTTAAGCAGAAAATGTTGAGCGCGATAAGATTTTTAGGCTATACAAGTTTTGGTCCGACAAACATGATATTCAGTTTATTTTTAATGGAAAACCAGCGCAAAAATGTGGCAAGTCGTGGCGAGAATCGTAGTTTGGTTTTAGCGCTTAAATTTATCGAAACAGACATTTTGGCAGAATTAACGGAAAACGACCAATTGTTTTGCTTGATGATGTATTTTCGGAGTTAGATAATGAGCGACAAAAATTACTAACTAAGCATTTTTCGAAATATCAAACTATTATAACTTCAACAAACGATATTCAGGTTGATGAATGTAAAAATAACCTCACTAAGTTAGTGAGGTTATTTTTGACTAATCTGTAATAGGTTTTACGTTTGTTGTATCTTCTTTACATACAGCAGGATCACAGTAATTGTATTCGAGGACTGGATTCTCTTCCTTATCGGTGTCATAAAAATAGAACTTATACCTAAATGGTGTGAAAGATTCAATTTTTACCCATAAGGTTTTTTTGTTAGTATCTAGTTCGATCTTGAAGCGATGCGTGAAGATATTAGTTTTTGGATCTGTCTTGGCTGAGTAAGAGTCTTTATACATACTACACGCTTATAATAGGTGTTGTAATTATTGCCATTAACCTTAAGCTGATACTGCCGAACGACACTTTGGAATTCTTTATACATGTTGAAATTTGCGCCGTTATTAACAAACTTTTCAAAGCCAATATACGGAACAGCATATTCTGGAAGATTTCCACCAGTTGGAGGGCCAATTACTTCGCCCGAAGCTGGATCGATCTCGGGCTTTTTATTGGCCTCTTGCTGCTGGCGAATAACTGACCAGATTGCTAAACCAATCATGAGTGCGCTAGCAAATAGAAAGGTTATTACAATAGCTTTGATTTTCTTGTTTTTTAAAATATCTCTAAGCATATTCAACTCCTTTTATTTAGTAACTCCAAATGCTGCAAAAGTCATTGAGATGACGTAAGAAGGGTCATAAGGAGTGTCGTCAAGTTCTTTGCGGCCAGGGTTTGCTGTATACCATTTTCCGCCTGAGCTTTTTCGAATAACAATATAGTGGCTAGTGTTTAGGAATGGACCAGGGCCGGTTCCTGCTAACATAACCAATCCACCTTTTCTTTAGGGACATCTTCAACAGCATTAACCGAAATATCAATTTTAGATTGTTTTAATCCATAATCTTGTACCATCTCAACAACTCCTAGGGTAGTTCCGTATCCAGCTTCATAGCCCTTTTCGGCGGCCTTTTTAGCCATCTCAAGAGGACTAATGGATTTTCCAGTAAGGGCTAGTACCATGTTGGAAACAGATGTTGGACCGCAGGCTGCGTGACACATTGTATTTCCGGGATTTTTACCCCATTGCTCATTAGCCCATCGTGGATCGCATTGTTCGAAAACTGAGAATCCATCTGATGTCGTGTGTGATGCGTCGGCTGAAGTCATAAACTTGCCCGAAGCAGATCCGGTTGCACCACAAGAGTCCGATGACTTAGAAGAATTATTACCGCCACCATTAAGTGCTTCTTGTAGGAATTTTACATAGGCTTCCTGTCCTCAGTATTTGGGTGAATTCCATCACCTGAGTAAAGCTTTTCGCGTCCACCATTTTTCTCGGCGTAAGCCTTCCAATCTAAAACTTTAACTTCACTATGCTTTGATGCGAATGCTGACAACTTCTTGTTGATTACTTCATAGTCAGCATTACCACCTTTAGAGAAGTTGTTTACCCAATAAATTTTCTTACCTTTTAATTTACCAAGTAGGGTTTCAGCAGCGCTTTCATCAAAGTTATCGTTAGTTCCAAGATTGACCACAACTGTATCATTTATTTCAGCCGGGAGTTTGCTTGTTGCGGCTGCGATCGAGTCTCCGACTGTTGCTGAAACGTTCGAACCTGAGAATGTTGAAGTAAGTTTATCTTGCACGCCAACAGTAATAGAATCGCCGATGAAGGTTATTTTTCCGCTATTTGATGAACTATTCGAGCTTGAAGATCCTGAATTTGAGCTCAAGCTTGATGAATTGCTTGAAGAACTTGAAGAACTTGAAGAACTTCCGCCCTTACCTTTATATTTAGCAAGAATATCATTACCAACTTGCTCACCTTCTTGAATACGTCCAGGTCGCAAATCTTCTCGCGGTCGTTCAAACTGAAGCGTCCAGGCTGTAGTTGCTTCTTTCACGGATTTTGCAGAACTTACGGCATTTTTTTGCGGCCACTTCTGGGCCCTCAAGTTCTGTCCATAGGAAATCTAGCTGAACACCAAGATCTGATACGGGCTTACCCTTTTCTTTGGCATAATTTTCGAGATTTGTTCGTCGTCCGAAAGACCACTGAGCAATACCATAACCAATTCCGCTACCCGCCTCATTTAGGTCAGGTTGAAAGTGGTTTGATTCACCCCAAAGGCTACCCATAACTCCGGCAACCTGTTCATCACTCCAACCTTTAGATTTGAAGAAGTTCCAGATTTTTCAGCATTATCGTTTCTTCGAGGTTCGTGGAGCCGCTCCCACCACCTCCTCCGGTTCCACAATCATCACCCGCATCGTAATAGGTGATATTATTTGAATTGAAGAATTTAGCATTAAAAATCTGCTTTGGCTGGAAAGCTAATTAAATCGGCTAGCAAAATAGATACGGCTATAATTGGTAAAATTCTGATTCGTTTCATTACAATACTTAAGTATTTCCTTTAATTAAATCCATAGGGTTGAAGGCACCTTTTTCTCCCGGTACTCCGGTTCCCTTCTTTGTTTCAAAGTGAAGATGTTCCCGCTTGCGTTTCCTTCTGCTCCGGTAACACCAATCTGCTGGCCTTTTTAACTTTATCTCCTTTTATGCACGCTATGGGATCGCATGTGAATACGTGGTGTAAATATCGCCATTATGCTTAATTGCAACGTAGTGACTACCAGCACCCCATCCCACGGTTTCGGCGTTCCACTGTAAACAACTCTCACCGTCTCGCTGCCGCATAAACTGGTGCTGCAGAGCCGAAGGTTGCACTACCGAAGTCTATTCCATAGTGTGTTGATGAGAATCCATCAAAGAATGATCTAGGTCCGAAATCTTGATCTGGCCCAACACCTTCGATTGAGTCACCATTAACTTTAACACCCTTAACTGGCCACACAATTCTCCACTAAGTTTAGCTAGATCTGGGCTCTACACCTCCTGAACTTGAGCTTGAACTTCCAGATCCGCCACCTTCGTCAGGTTTTGAAATCTTCATTCATACCTTTCTTCAACCCGAACATCTGTTAAGAATAGTGCGTATAGATTAGCTTTTTGATTTTTATCACTATTACAAATAGCTCCAAAGTTATCGTCATCATCATCTTCTGATGCGCCGATTGGTTTTTTGCGGTTGAAGCAATATTTGTCATATTTTTTAAGTTCAGAGCCCATTTCAACTGTACTCAACATATCATCGGTATCTCCAGAACTATCTTTTTCAGTTAAATCTCCACTGCTCTTTAGTTCATCGATAACTTGATCTGTATCTTTATCTGCAATTTTCATATCGATTCCGGTATAGACATTGCAGAAAATATCAGTTGCAGCACCAGTATCTTTGATAGACTTATCTTCACAAGTGTCCATATTTGCAATAAAGTTCGCATCATTTGCAGCATGTGCGCCAGGCGTGATTGCAGCGAATGATCTTTGCGCACCACCAATAATCGAAGGCAGGAAGCCGCTGATTGAGGCTATTTGCTTTGAATAAGGTAGCATATTGCTTACAATTGAACCTAGGAATGTGTGACGAGTATTTGGATCGAACGGACTTCTTGTCTTTCGAATTTCTTCAGCATTTTCGGCAATTTGCCTTTCGGTCTCATGGTAAAAAGCAACGGCTTGTGATTTAGTTAATACTCCTCCGCTTCCGGCCATTGTGTTTTTAGACATCATCGCAGCAGAACCCGACATTATGGCATTACCAAAAATTTTTCACCTTTAGTGGAGTCATTAGAATTGTTCCAGTTAAACCTTGCGCAACATGCAGAGATATCTCATCCATCGCCTTATCTTTTAAGACAGTTAAGGCAAGAGACAGTGCAACACCAACAGCCGCTCCCCAAGCTATAGATCCTAGAACTTCAGCTACACAGGCAGTAGTTGCGCAGGCCACGAGGCTGGCTACGACTACTGCAGCACCAACTACAGCTGTAGTAACAGTTGCAACTTACACCCTTTTACGAACCACCCAGCCAAGAGTTCCGCTAGTGAATGTATCCATTATTTTTGCTAAAGCACCAGTTATACCAACTTGATAGTCTTTTGCCGAATTATCTAATTTAGAGACGCGGTCTCCATAAGCAACAGCGCGCCAACCCTGCGAATCTGTAGCGCTTTTTCCAGGACTATTTTCTTCAGCTGAATCTGCGAAAAATGCAAAGGCCTCTTTTAATCTAGAAGTATTAGAATCGCTTTGTTCGCTGTCTTTTTCTCGTCGGAATCTTTCTTATTAGCAATCCCATTAAACTATTTCCTTGAGCTGTGACTTCTTCTTGCTGCATCACCGACCTGATCTTTTGAAGACATCGAAAGGAAAGATAGCCCAAACTGAGCAAAAACTTCAACTTTTGCTACTTTCGCAACACTCCATCCCATAGTTACGAGTGCATACACGCCACAAATTTTATCAATTGCATTTAATGGACCACTAAGTGTCTGACCTACACCCTTAATGGTATTTGCGGCTGCAATGGATTTTTGTCGGGCATTTTTAAAGCCCTTTTTGAGTTTATCACTATTAGATTTTAACTTATCTTTAACTGCACTCGTACCCTTATCTCCTTTTTCAACTTTACCGTCTTCTGGGTCCGGGTCACCTTTCACGGCTTTTTGCCGTCAGCGTCCTTCTTTCGAATGATCATTAGCAGTTTTTCATGTCCTCATCAATTTCTTCTTCGGTTTTGCCTGTTATTCTTTTCTCCATTTCTTGAAGCTAAACCACTCTTAAGCTTTCGCCACTTTCTGTCTAGGAAAGATGCAAAGCGCCCGTTATAGCTATCGTTTAAAAGCCTCCCGAACCTCGGGGATTTTTAGTTAGCACATTTTTAATATCTGAAGATGTATTATTTATTGTAATTTCTTGCCAGCCTTAGTGTAGGTTAAGGATTTGATTTTTACGACCAAAAAGGCCATCACCATCCTCTAGTTCAACTTTTAAAACCAGCCTCGCGTAGATTCTTAATATTTCGATTAGTCACTCGTGACATTCGACAAACGATTCCTCGCCGTACAGTTTGCGCTCTTAAATTTAAGTTTCATAACTTTTACGCTTCGCTTGTTCATGCTTATCGAGGCTGAGTTGAGCTTTTCGGTAATCATTTCAGTGATATGGTTCGACATTAGGGAGACCATATTAAATGTTCCGGCAAAAATTAAAGCACCAACACCACCAATAACTCCACCAGTTGTAGCAAAGGCCCCCTTACCCTTAAAGAATGACATAGCGCGGTTTTTTGCGCCGCCTTTTGAGGCTGCATTTCGTGATTTTAGAGTTCCTCCGCCGCTAACATTATTACGCCATCCGCTTGATTGGGTCGTGGTTGCGTCTTTCATGAGGGTTTCGTTATCGCTGATTCCCGAATTTGAGCGTGTTGCCATAGACGAATTTTCGGCGCTCGCTAAATCTGACGGATTATAGCCGTCATCACCGCGAATAACTTCAGCATTTCCCCATCTACTTTTTGCTTTTTCTAGCGCAGATTGGTTTTGTATCGCTTTGAGTCGCTAAAATCAAGATTTTCATCTTGGTCGAAATCTCTTGCTGCTCCCATTTTTCCTAAATTAAAACTCAAAAATTTATAAGACTATCTTAACATGTTTATGCTCATGTTTCAAGACTAGAATAATTCATTCGGGTCTGCATACCCATTTGTCATTAAGTTATCACTCTGGCGATTCTTAGAATTATTCGGACTTGTTGAAATTAACTGATGTTCGGTGTCGCTGGCGATAATTTGATATGAACGTGATTTTGTCCAGCGAAGAATAGACCTTTGTCCAACTGGGAAGTTCGCAAGACGTTTACGCTCTTCCTCGGTTAATTTAAAGACATCACTCAAAACATCAACTGCGCTTGAAGATTGCTTTAGAAGTAGCTGCATTGAGCTGTTCGAAACAATCGCACGACCCATTTTCGAACCCATAAAGTCTTCAACGTCCTGAGAAATTGTAGTAAGACCAAGGTAGTATTTTCGGGCGCGTTTTGCCAAACTGAACAAAAAGTTTGCGGAATCGTCGTATTTCATTAACTGCCAAGCCTCATCAACGATCAGCATACGTTTTTTCTGTTCCGAACGCACAATATTCCAAATGTGTGAAAGCACAACATACATCGCAACTGGCGAAGTTCATCTTCAAGGTCGCGAATATTAAATACCACCATTGAGTTATTAATATCAATATTTGATTGTTGCGAGAAAATCCCCGCGAATGTTCCGGTGGTATATTTACGAAGACGTTGTGCTAAACTTGGACCGCTTCCATCCATGTGAACTAATGTATCGTAAAGGTTATGGATTGTTGGCGGTGTTGAATTATGCGTTAGCGGATCAGAAGTAATTCCAGCGCGCGCATAAGTATCGATAATCGCTTGATCAAGATCAGCTTCTTCACTCGGCGAAAGACCAATTGATTGCCCTGCACTCGTTCCACCAAGCATTAAGCGAAATAGGCCGTGAAGCGTAACGATATTCGCACGAAGTGCATTATCGGCTTCCTCGGCATCAATAACGTGCGGCAAATCGAATGGATTAATTCGCACATCAGAGTTCAAACTTAAGCGAATATAGCTTCCGCCAACCGCATCACTTAATTTTTGGTATTCGTTTTCCGGGTCGATAATTAAAACTTCGGCACCCATCATCATTGTTCGAAGAGCCTCAAGTTTCACGGTGAAAGATTTACCAGCACCAGATTTCGCAAAGACCACCATGTTTGCATTTTCAAGTGTAAAACGGTCAAAAATAACAAGTCCGTTGTTGTGCATATTAACACCATAAAGAACACCATTTTCCTGCGTAAGATCGGCGAAGTAGCAATGGGAAATGAAGTTGAAATTGCACCCGTGTTCATGTTTCGGCGAATCTGCAATTGATCCGAAAGTTGAGGAATCGTTGCTTTCAAGCCCTGCTCTTGTTGGCTTTGATGCTACTTTCGAAAAACAGCATTTGCTGTCCAAGCATTGTTTCGATTTTTACTGCACAAAGTTTAACTCATCAAGGCTATCGGCATAAATTGTTAGATAGAGTCCAAAACGGAAGAATTTTTCCGCTCCAAGCTGGAGTTGATCTCGGAGTTCTTCGGCGTCATTTAAAGCAGCCCTCGAGCGCTGGGTCACGAGTTTTACCTTTTCGTTGTTAATCGAAAGGTCGGCTTCAAGCTGAGTAACTTTTCGGCGGAGATTTTTCATCACGATTTCGGTTTCAACTGATAAATAAACATTGAAACGTCCAAAACTTCATCGGCATTCAAGATTGGTGAAGCCCATCCAGTATAAAGCTGGCGTGGGTAGCCATAAACATAGATTGTCTGGCCGTATTTTGTGCCTAAGCGAAAATAGCTCGAGTGGAATTCGAGGCTTGACGGCGCAATAAGATCGCGCAAAGTGTTAATACCAGTTAAAAACGCTTGCTCAACCTCAGCCTGCTCTTGGGCGCGTTGCTGCGCGGCAATATCAACTGCGTCTTTTTTCTTCTTCCCCATAATTAAAATCCTCCTTGATTTGGATTATCACCCTCTGCTTTTCGAACAAATAAGCTTGCTGTATCACGGAAATCACCCAAAGGCTCATAAACTGCCGTATCTGGGTTATAAACATTGTAATAAAGCTCACCAAGTTCTTTCCTGCTTAACTGCACGGATTTAATTCCCATTTGATAAAGTCCACCAGTGATTGAGTCGACGCGTTTTTTAATTTCCTCGCGCGCTTTATCCCAGGTATTTCGATCAATTTTCGAAATTTGCGCACTTGGTTTTGCGAATATTTTTCCAAAAAATCCCTTGGCTGAATCCTTAAGATTATTTAGATCACCAGTTGGGTGATAAGGAATAACAATAAAGAAAGATTTATCCATAATATTCGCACTGCGGCTCAAACTATCGATAAAGTTAATATAGTCTTCCATTAAATCACCAAGAAGCATATTATCCTGAGCGATTTGAATATCGGCAAGTTTGTTTAGATATGGCTCGATATCAACGCGTTGCGAACGAACCAAAATTTGAATCGGAAAGGTTAAGGAGTTTAAAAAGCTCTGGTAAGAATACTCCACTCCCTCACGTTCACGAGAGCTCATAAGATCGAAGTTGATTGACTTGCAGCATAACCGCCCGAAAGCTACCATCGCGCATCACAACCATTCCTTCACGAAGTTCGGCAATTTCTAGCGTAATGTTGTAGTTGAGTTGGCTCAGTGCATTTGAATTTGTTTTTATTCTCGGCTTGGTTTGTATCCATTGCTGGATTTTTGATTCATGTTATTCATTATTTACCCTCAATGATATTAATACTTCATTTTCTTCCAGGTCGACCTCTTTTTGAATTATCCTGGGAAATCTTTTTCTTTATTTGCTATTTTATTTGCTTGGCGTAAAGCGTTTCAACCGAAAAGGTCCTTTCCTTCTGAAACCAGCCTTTTTCATTTCAGCACTAATTTCTTTAGCGGAGGTTTGACCGGTTGATTGTTTTTATTAATGAACGGATTGTCCTCTGGGCTTGTTGAAATTCTGCCTTTGGATCGCGCTTTTCTCTTTCGTCTGTTGCATTATTGAATTTCGAATTCTCTCAATATCTTCACGGAGTCCTCTCAAGTTCATCTTTTTGGCTTGATAGCTTTCTGGGCTATTCGGTGCTGAATACGGATGTTGTTGCGGTTGATTTGGATAAGGGTTCTCAGCAAAGTTTGAAAGTGGTTGTAGTGGGTTGCTGGAAATTGTGTGTGCGGGTTTTGTTGCCAGTTAGGTGAAATAACAGTTTGATTTATTGAATCTGGGTAAGGGTTATAATGAAGCTTGATGTTATTGAATTCATTATTATTTTCAGGATTTGGTTGGGAGTGGATTTTGCCAGTTTTGGCTTGGAGTGTAGTTATTAGAATTATTCTGTCCCGAATTCCAATTTTGTGTTGGGCTTTGTGGATAGGTATTCGTAAAAATTATTGTTAGAGGTTCTATTTTTGGTTAAAATTCATGCGATATTGGTCTTGCTGATTTTTGTGAAAATGCTGTTGGTTGAGTTTGTGCTGGGACTGATACTGGGGCTTGAATTGAGACATCTTCAAATTTAACATTGTCCGAGCCAATGTATTTATTTTTAGGATCAAAATAATAAGTTTGGTCTTGAATGTTTTCCGAACTTTCATCCGTAAACTGCGCGAGATTTCGCGCCATATCAAGGTTTTTGCATAATTTGCTGTTTGCGACGTTGGTCGTCGACTCAAAAGATTATCAACGTTTGAAGATACGCGGGAATTCTCAAACATGTCCTCTGCTGAGCGTGCTTCATTAGAGTACTCCTCTCGAACAGTCGTGTTTACAGGCGCGATTGAGTGCTTAATAGCCCAACCTTCAGTATCGACAATATCCGCCAAGTAACTAAGCCGTCTTGATGCTTCATTTTGTGAGATATCTTTTAGTTAGATGTTCATCTTTTTAATTGGTGCAGAAATTTGAATTAAATGTTCAACGCCGTCTGGCTGCCAATAACGCTTATTAGGTTTAATATAAAAAGAAACAATTGCAGCAAGATAAGTTTCCATTGGTTGATCTTTTCGCAGAGGTAATGCGAGTGCTCCAAAGAAAATGATAAAAGGCATTGGTATAATTACTAATCCGGGAAAAATTCCCCATAGAAAAATATCCAGCGCAACACAGCCTGCAACAATAATCAGGTAAATAAACTGCCGAAAATTAAACGGCCCAAGCAATTTGTCATCAGCCTCAACGTCTTGAGGAACTTTATAAACGCTCATTCTCTATTTTTGCCCACTTCTCCTTTTATTATTAGTACAATTTTTAACATATTTTTCTAGATAGTAAAAATAGACAAAGTCATAAAACTCTGCCTATATTCTTAATGTTGGTTGGCTTCAGTTTGAAATCCAAGAATGGAGTCGTAGATTGCTTTTATTGCTCTTTTTCGACTTCTTTAAGCATTTTGTGAATTTCGGATCCCTGAACTCGTATTAAGTTTACTGTATTCAGCGGATTCTGTTAATTGTCTTAACACTCTTAAGTGTTGACTTGAGTGTTTCGTCCGACATTGCTGAAAGTGCTTTTTTATCCCAGATGATTTTCATTGCATCATTTGAAGCTTTTATAATTTTCTCATCTGAAACGTTCTTGGTGTAGTTATCACGAATAGCATCTATAACTTCTTTTGAAGTCATACCATTTACTGCAATATTTTCTAAGGCCGCTCCACCAATAAACTGAAGATCGTCTTTTTTGGTTTTCTTAAAAGCTTCAACCAAATCGCTACGGTTGGCATTTAATTCGCTGCCAAGTGAAGTTTTACCGAGCGAATCTAGAGCAGTTTCGAGATTTGATGAACCCATGAATTTCTCGGCTGTTGCAGCACGCAAATTTTTAGTAATTTCGAAATCGATTCCATCTTTTTGAATACTTTCACCCATATTTTTGAGAAAAATTTGGCTATAATCGTTGCCTGAAAAGTTGAGTGATTTTGTAAGATTTGCGAGTGATTCGACTTCTTCCTTATTCTCTTTCGAAGCAGCCGCCATAGCGCTAGCAAGTGCTGAGACTTTTCCAGATTCGCCACGAACACCAGATGCGGTATTTAATAGGTCGTTATTGTAGCGCAAATTGTTCGCCATTGCATTATTGAGTGCAATATTGTTATTTCTTTCAGCTTGCTTAAATGAAGTTGTTCTGTTTGCATCATCGATGAATTTAAGTGCTTGGGAGCCAAATTTTCCATTGAGAGTTCTTAAAGTATCATCACTAAGATCAACAATTCCTCTAATTTTACCACTTGATCTTTTATCAAGAGCTCGAACTGAGTAATTCAGATTTAATTTGTGAAACTGCCGCACCAGATTGAGCGTTGGCACGATTCAAAGCCTCGTTAGCGAGCATTTCTTGGTATTGAGTATTTGTTTCTAAAATATGTTTCTTGCGAGCTTCGTAATACCTGTTCGAAAACGCATTTGAACCTTCTGGCATATCTTGAATAGCTTCTAAATCAGAATTTTCTTTATTTTGAGAAACGCTCTTTTTGATAAGTGTCAGCAATAGATTTTGCTGAACCGATTCTTCTTGATTTGTTGTAACTCATTTGATTGAGCGAGAGCAAGTGATGCTGGATTTTTGCAATCCCTCGATTTTCGGTACATATTTCTTGATTTTCCCCTAGGAATTTTTCGCTCAGTCAATTGGTCCTTTATTTGGATTATTGATAATTCCAGCAAATTTACCAGCAGACCACCGCTGATTCGCATAATTGTTGGTGGATTGCAGAGTGGTACGATCTGGACAACTGCACCTCAAAAAGAAAGACTCAAAAAGCTCCGTTCGAGCTAGCAATAATTGTAGTTCCAACGAGCTGTGCTCCACCAAATAATAGAGATATAATTGGATACATCACAAGCATTGTTGTGAATAGATCTTTCCATTTTTGGAACCATTTTTCAGTATTTGGCAAGATGTTTGCAGCGAAAGCTAAAGGCGCTAAGAAAACTAAAACAATAATAATTGCTTGACGAGCGGCTAGAATTACTAAAACCAACTACGGCTGAATAGATAACGGCAACCAAAGCGCCAAGAATCATCATTACTGCCGCACCAGTACTTCCTGGTTGCTACAGATACTGTGTATGCTCCATACGCCACAACTCCACTACCACTTAAAAACGGCTGCAGTCATATTTGACCAGTCTAAACCTGAAACCTTAATCTTATTACCACCGCTATTGAAAATGCTGTTTCGAATTCCCACGAGAAGATTTTGTGCTTGTGCGCCTAAAATATTCGAAATATCTACTAAAATCGCACAAATATAATAAGAGATATTAATTAAGATTGCTGCTACGATTAATTTTTGGTAATATTTTTCACAACTATAATTACTAATTCCAAACCCAGTCACCTGTGAATAAATGACAAAACAAAACCAATCACGAAAAAGATATTCGCGACGTTTCGCATATAATCCCATACTTGAAAGAGTCTCTGATTTATGAGAAGTATAAAGAGGCTGAACTGCAAAAAGTTTGAAGCCAGTCATAAATCCGTCCATCCATTTCGAGATAGTGTTTGCAACCATACAAACCATCCAGCCGCCACCGCCTTCAACGCTGACAGTTTGATGTTTCTTCATCTTTTGAGGTACCGTCAACTTTAACATCTTGCGCATCACCATCTTGTTTTAGGTTTCCTAAGGCGCTCACGTCGAAAGTGTAAATTTTTCCACTAGAAGCATCATTTTCGTCATCTAGAGCGATAACTGTGGTTTTTGATTGTCTGCGTTGACAGATGAATTTTCAGCATAGATGAACGAATTGAATCAGGATATTTTCAGTATCAGAAACTTTTGTATAAACTTTTCCGTTGTATTTTATACCATTTTTGAAGAATCTGTCCATTGGGCACCATCGAGCGCGTAAGCCAGGCTCGAACTAAAAAAGCCCAAGATTGTGACTACTGTTATAGTCGCGATAAGAAAAACTTTTCGAAAATCTTGAGTTTTTGCTTTTCTGAACCTCGTCAAGATCTGCATATGACCTGATTTTATCATATTTTAACCCTTTTGTCAATCTTTAAATTGTTTTTCGAAATAAAACACTTGCTTTTTCCCTTAAAATGGTTTTAGTATAATTATTATGATTAAAAATATAATTACAATTGCGTTAGTTTTGACGAGCTTTTTGTAGCTTTTTCAAACGTTTTTGTATTCAGCAACGATGCATATGCAAAGCTGCAGTATATAGATGGTAATGGTAATGCGGTTGATGCCCCTAAATCATCAAATAAGAAGAAGGATAATAAAAAGAAAAATTCAGGCTCTAATTCAGCACCAGCACCTGCCCCTGCGCCCGCTCCTGCGAATTCAGGTTCAACGTCTGGGTCAAGCTCTAGCTCAAATTCCGGCTCCAGCTCTTCTAGCTCAAGCGATGGAGATGCAGTGAAAAACAAAGAAATGAAGATGAAAAAGGAGCTGATCGATAATACCTCGAAGAAGTTAAAACAGCAATTCTACCAGAAAGTTGGAAAATTGAAGATATTCTCAACATGATTCTACTAGTTGTAACAACTGGAGTTGGAATTGCGGCCGTCGGTGCGATTGTTTATGCGGGTGTATTATACATAACTGCGCGAGACAACGCTAGGGCAAGTTTCAAAAAGCTAAAACAATGATCGCGAATACGGTTGTTGGGTGGTTGCATATTTATTAATGTGGGCATTCCATAATGGATTATTCCAGGAGGAGTCTCTAATGAAAAATTTTATTAATGCTATCTATTATGCTTATGCCGATGATGTATTTTTCGCAAAGCGCTTATGCAGACTCGGGATGTACTGAAATGAAACTTTTGGACTTCCCGCTTGGTATCGCGATTAGTTACTTCGGCGAAAAACGGCTGTCAAATTAAAGAAATTGGTCCCTAATGATGCAAAGAATAAACACGAGATTACGATAGAACAATTTGTTTGGACAGTTGGCAAATGTGATTGATATGGGATTTCGAATTGCAGGGTTAGTAGCGATGGCATCTCATTATTTACGCGGGTATCAATATATGATTGTCTGCTAGATCCAGGAATGCTCGCAAACGCAAAAAGGTCATTAACTAACGCGGTAGTTGGTCTAGTAATTGTACCTTAGCATCAACAATAGTAACATTTGTATTAGGAATTTTAGGATACTGGAACAATATATATTTTTAGCAGAAGAAAATGATCTGGAGATAAGGGCGAAAGCACTTCAGATGGTTCAATAAATTTCGATAAGTCCAAGGTATTTAATAACGTTGACACTTCAAATAAAGATAAAGCTAATGATGCTTCCTTCAGAACGCGTTTTAATACAGCATTTATATGGGCTGGAATAATTGTGTTATCGTGATTGTTGTTGCGGGTTTAACATTTGTTACTTCCTCTGGTAACCCTGGCCGAATTTCGAAAGCTAAATCTGCGATAGTGTATGCGTCTTTCGGAATTGGGATAATTGTCTCAGCAGCTTTGATTGTAAATCTAATTATCGGTGGGCTATTGAAAGGAAGTATTTAGACGAAAAAGATTATTCTATTAAGTAGTATCTTGTTCGCGTTCATGACACCGGCAGTGTATTTGCGGCAACCCCATCTCAGTGCCTGTAAAATGTTGTTTCTGGAAATACGGCTGTTTGCTCTGGGGATGCGAAAGATGCTAAAGAAATTGCCAAAAATATAATTTTGGTTCTTCTTTGGATTGTAGGAATGGCCTCGATAATCGTAATTGTCTCACTCAGGAATTACTTTTGTTACATCTGCAGGAAATCCAAGTCAAATCACACGAGCTAAAATGATGTTGCTATGCTGTAGTGGGTCTGGTAGTTTCGATTCTGGCATATGCAATGTTAACTTTATTGTTGAAAGCGCGGGTGGCAAAGGTAGCTCCAGTGGTAGCTCATCTTCTAGCTCAAGTTCTAGTTCTGGTAATTCATCTAGTGGTTCGGGGATCTTCTAATAAAAATTCAAATAACAATCTGCCAAATACTAAGTCTGATAATTCAAACGGTGGCCAAGGCAACGATGGCAAACCTTCCTTCCCGAACTTAACTCTGGAAAAATGAAACAGGTGATAAAAAGTATTTGGACGAAAATATAAAATAATTTAAGGAGAATAAAATGAAGAAAATTTTATTAGCATCTGGTTTGATTTTTGCTTTTGCTACCCCTATTGTTATGGCATCGAATGTTCTAGATAATCAAGCTCATGCTGAGGGTGCTGCAGATTTAATTCAAAAAGGTGCGGATTCTACTGGTCAGAAAGACTCTCGATCAGCTGGTGACCTTGCTAAAGATTTTGTTAATATTATGCTTTTTGCGATTGGTATCTTAGCGGTTATTATGATTATCTCGGGGCGGTATCCGATATGTATTGTCTGGCGGAGATAGTGTGCTGTTAGTTCAGCTAAGAAGACAATCCTTTATGCAGTAGTTGGTTTAATTGTTGCTATCTTAGCTTATGCTATCGTCAATTTTGTCATTACCACTATTGCAAAAATAAAAATTTTGGTATAATTTAAGTATAAAATAACTTTTTAAGAAAGGAAATTAATTTAAAATGAAAAATTTCGTAAAAACAGCTTTTATTAGCTGCCGTAACAGTGTTCGCTGTTGGTGCTCAACATTTACGACCCAGCATATGCTGCCGATTGTAAAGTTACTGGTGGTCTAAAAGCTGCCGATAGCTGTGCTAAAGGTGTTCAAGAGGAAAATGGTGGACCAACAGTTTGTTCGATGGAGACTCACCAATTTTCACAACAGCAATCAACATCATGCTCTTCATTATTGGTATTCTTAGCGTGATCATGCTTATTTACGGTGGTATCCGATACGTTCTTTCAAGTGGTGATTCTGGTGCTGTGACAAATGCTAAAAATACAATTATGTATGCTATTATCGGTCTTGTTATCGCTATCTTGGCTTACGCTATTGTTAACTTCGTTATTGATCAATTACAAATAAGAACTAGTTAGTAAAAATAAAAAGAGACTTTCTAGCGAGGTCTCTTTTTATATTGGGTTTTAATATGACGTAAAATAAAAAATCTCGAACGGTTAATTCGAGATTTTAGATTTATAGAACTTTAATTCGTGTTGCTTGAGTTTTTAGCTTTTGTAAAGCTAATTGTTAGAATTCCATCTTTCAACATCGCCTCAACTTCATCTTCCTTGATTGAACTGGAAGTGTTAATGTTCGACTGAATTCTCCCCAGTAACATTCTTTGAGCATGATGAGCGATAATTCCTCTGATCACCAGGATTTAAGCTACCGCTAATTGTTAAAGTTCCGTCTGAAAGTGAAACATCCAAGTCATTTTTATTTACGCCTGCAGTTCGCGCTTTAACAAAAGTTTATCTTCTGTTTCGTAAACATCAACAGCAAGCTGACCTGGAAGTTCATTCTCTTCTTCAGCCATTTCAATTTGTTCAGATTCTGTAAAAAGCTTTGTCTTTTTGAAGTTTCATTAGATCATCACCAAAGTTGAAAGCAGCTTTGAGCTCATCATTCAAAAAGCTGTCATCATTTTGTCTTCAGCCATTTTTTTCCTCCACATTAATTATTAAATAGGTTTGACTTTACTTTATTATACCGCACTTTTTGCTGTATAATCAAGGGTAGAAACGATTTTTATGAAGAAAAAGCATATACGAAATAGTTTTTAGATTCATTCGCTCCTGAAAGGTGTTATTTTTGTGGAAAACTTAGTAGTCCTATTTGTGAAAAAGTGCTTTTAAAAGTTATTAGAGTTTGAAAAATTCTTTTCGAAACCGAATTCTGTGATTTCGAAAGAATTTTATCTGTCGGAGCGTTCTGACGAGCTTCAAAAATGGTTGATGAGTTTAAGCTTCAGAGCAAGCGACAAAATTGCTGACCTTTAGTGTGGCTTTTTGTTGATTTCTTACTTTCGAAAGAAGTTATCCTTCAAAAATCGTGATAAAAATAGTTTTAATTCCTGTCCCGACACTCTCGAGTCATATTCGTGAGCGTGGATTTGATCATACCGAGATGTTGGCGAAAAATCTTTCGGATATGCTTAATGTTCAGAAAATACAAATTGTTCAAAAATTGAAAAACTTCACAACGAGGTGCAGATTTTAAACTCGTCAAATTCAAGCTAAAAAAATCTTATAAATTTATCGGCGAGAGGCTTTCGCAAGATAAAATCTATGTCATTCTTGATGATATTCGAACAACTGGCGCAACTCTGAATTCAATCGCAGAAATTCTGCTAGAAAAATGGAGCGAGAAGAGTTTGGGCATTTTATCTACTTCAACAAGAAAAATAACTTGAGCTTTTTAAAAAAAGTATGTTATAATGGTTTTTATCTGGAGAGGTGGCTGAGTGGTTGAAAGGCACCGGTCTTGAAAACCGGCATGCGGTAAAACGTATCGAGGGTTCGAATCCTCCTTCTCCGCCAGAAGATAGAATCTCACCATTTGGTGGGGTTTTTATCTTTTTATTTTTGTAAATTTAAACAGCTTATGCTATAATAAAAATATTATGAATTTTTGATAACGAGAATCAAAACAATGTCCCTCGTGTGACTGGACTACCTGAATCACAGTTCCAAACTCCAAGTTCGGGTCATTTCATGGCTGAAAAATATGACCACAGTTATGAAAAATGAATCTTTCCAGACACAAGAATATAGGACTGTTGAAAATGATGAGATACAGAATCCCGATAATATAACTGAGGAACGAGAAATTGCAAATTGGCAGGCTCAAGACCTAATTATTGGCGATAAGAACAAAAGTTTGGTATTTATTCTTTTTCTAGCCAGCTTTATTATTGTGGATTTGCAATTTGGGCTCAAAGCTGACTTTTCTTGCATTAATAATTGTATCTTCGATTGAAATTCTTGTTCTTCGAAAATCTGATCGTTCACAAATTATCTCATATGTCTTTCGAATCATGGAATTTATATGGGTACTACTTTTTCATGCATATGACGAGTTCCGTGCTTTTGGTGTACGTAAAGAAAGCACAGTATACTCGATCGTATTTCTACCTAAAAAACGTTTTGCACCAAGCACTGTGATTTACTTCCCTAAAGATTACGGTGAAAAATTACTGATATTATTGGTGCACGCTACCAATGGAAGAAGTTAAATTTGATCTTATTGATAAGATTATCCGAAAATAAAACTTAATTCTTGCAAAAATATAAAAATATGCTAGATTAAAAAAGTCCATTAGCGTGGAAGAACTTCAAAAGTTAGCTACTGAAAAGTAGCATATGCACCTGTAGCTCAGCTGATAGAGGCGTTGGCTTGCGGAGCCAAAGGTCGTAAGTTCGAATCTTGTTAGGGTACCATAGAAAAAGCATCAGAGTAATCTGGTGTTTTTCTATTTTGGTAGTATAATAAACTTATGGTTAAAAGGATGAGTGAAAAATATCAGAAACTAATTAAGGATAATCAGCGAAATCGAAAAATTTTGATTTTTCGGCATTAATAGTTTTTGGTTATCGCAGTCATTTTTCACTGTGCTTTTTATATGATTAGCAAAAATAATCAACAAAAATCTACCCTCGTTGAAAACTCTCAAGAAGTTTCGAAGTATTATTTTAAAGATTCGAAATATGAAGGAATAGCTTGAAATTTATTGAAAGAAAAACTAAAAAGAAGAAGCTTTTTGGAAATCCCTAGTAACGAAAAAATTCGAAAATTAATGATTTTATTAACAAAAAAAGTTAAAGAAATCGATGATACTTTTTCGTGCAGATGCCAAAAAACCGTTTTTTTGACAAGCCTGCAACTGAAAAATGAGCTATCAAGTTTACTACAATCAAGATAATCTTCTTTCGTTGGTTCTTTCAGTTAAACAAGATACTCACGGAGCAAATTTAGTTGATGAAAATCTTTTTGGACTTTTGATAAAAATAGTGGCGATGTTATAAAAGCTAAGTAGTTTCTTAACTGATATGATAAATTTAAACCAAAAGTTTTAGAAATTTTTAAAAAAATAAAGTTTTCGAATTCTTAAAGAGTAAAAATTTAGAATATTCGAAAGATATTTTTGGATGAATTAACTTTTGATAATCTTGAGAATTTTATTATTTTAGATAAGCAAACCATTGATTTTCCATTTTCTCGATCAGATATTTTTGCCGTCTAGTTGTGGGGATGTTCAAACCAGCTAAAAAATTAGTGAAATTTACGAATTTTTACAAAATGATTTTGCGCAAAAACTTTTGATGTTCCAGAGCCACCAAAACCCAAAGCCGTAGCGCTAAAGCCAGTGTCGCAACCTGCTCCAGTTATTTCAAGAGCGCCAGTTGTTTCAGGTAATTGCCCAAACTGTATTGCTATCACTTTTTGATGACGGCCCAGGAATTTATACTGATCGACTCCTGGGATATTTGTGAAATTATAACGCAAAAGCAACTTTCTTTATGATTGGCCCTAATGCCCAGCGATATTCAGGTGTGGCTCGACGCGTTTTCGAAAAATGGCCACCAGATTGGAAATCATACGTGGTCACACCCTTCGTTAACTAGTCTATCTGATGCACAAGTTCAAAATGAAATTTCATCTACAAACAACGTGCTACAGAGTATAACAGGTGCTCGACCGCAAGCTCTTCGCCCTCCCTATGGGGCAACAAACTCTCGCGTTCAAGCCGACGCTGCTGCTCTTGGTATGGCTTCGGTTTTGTGGTCAGTAGATACTCGCGACTGGGCGGATAGAAATTCGGCAGTGGTCTGTAATCGTGCAGTTTCGAATGCTCGTTCGGGGTCAATTATCTTATTGCACGATATTCATCCAACTTCAGTCGAAGCAGTTCCGTGTATTTTACAAAACCTAACATCTCGCGGATTTCGTTTTGTAACGGTTAGCCAACTTTTGGGCGGATTACAGGCTGGCCAGATCTATTATTCCGGAAAAATAGTCTTTATTTCAATCTATAATTATGATAAAAATAGGAATATTGGAGAGGTGGGCTGAGTGGTTGAAGGCGCACGACTCGAAATCGTGTATGCGGGCAACTCGTATCGGGGTTCGAATCCCCCTTTCTCCGCCACGAAAGTAGCTCGCATTTGCGGGCTTTTTCGTATTTGTTGACACTGGTTTTAGATTCTGCTATAATATAAAAATAGTTCTTTTAGAAATGAGGTTAGAAAAATGAAAAAAATGTTTTTCAATTTACTTCCGTTTATGCGTTTTCACTAATTATTGCAATATTATTGTTAATTTTTAAATCAAGAATTCCAGAAGGTGACTATCTTGTAACACGACTTTTACTTTTTGGATGTAGCGTATTGATCGGGTGCATTGCTTTTTACCCCAAGATTTATGGTAGGGCTATTAAAGAAGATTTCTAAGAATAGTGTTGCTAACCCTGATGAATTTCCAGGAGGCTCAATATCTTGGCTATGTATTGTTTTATCTGTTTTTTTATTCTAGATGTATTTTTCGGATTGACTTTGTTGATCCCTATAGCTACTATTATACAATCTAGTTATATTTTTATATATTCTTGTTAGAAATTATAAAATTTTTAATAGAATCAGAAGAATAACCTCTTTAAGTCAGCAAAAAGCTGGCTTTTTATTTTTCGAAAAATAAAAACCGCCTTTTTGAAACTTGATGGCGGTTTTTAAAAATTATTTTACTAATTCAATCTTTAGTTTTTCAATTAATTCCACTGGTGTCAGGGTTAACATTATTCAAAATTGCAAGATAAATACTTACGAAATCTGCTAAAATTGAACCCTCAAAGAACTTGTTCAAGATAAGTTGAACCTTTAAGCTCGATATTTCGTGCAGCTAGGGCGTTTTCCACTTAAAAAGTCTATCTGAAATTTCAAAGCGTTTTTGAACTCGCGGATGATCTAAATTACTCAAGATTAAAAAATTGCAAAAGAGTTTTTCAACTGGTGTGAACTCCAACCGATAAATTCATTATGATTGAATTCGGATATTCGTTATAAAAGCTAACGTTTTTAGCATTTTCGTTCCAAGAAATCTTCCATTTATAAGCCAGCGGTGAAAATTCATTCGAACTTAGAAAAACTGTACTTCGCCCTGCTGAATAAAGCGCTAATTGTTTGGCGTAGTTTCTTTCGGTTGAGATATTAGCCACCCAAGATTCGCTTTTCCTTTTCGTAAAAAGTCGGTATAATGCTCAACTTCTTCGTGCATCTCATTTGAGATAACCCCAAAAATTTACTAAAAATTTTTGTTAGAGCGCGGAAATTATAGATTACGGCCATTCGAGGTTGTAGTCCCGGCTGGCAATTTAACATGCGCGATATCGCGACTTCGAGCGATTTCTTCAATTTTACCATGAGAAGAAATGGTTGTAATTTGTGCGCCGATTTCAATAGCTTGATGTAGTGCTGAGATTGTTTCTTCAGTATTTCCAGAGTAAGAACTAATAATTACAAGTGTATTTTTCGAAAACATTTTTTTGGTAAAATGTACTTCGAACAACCTCAATTGGTAAAAGTTATATCGTTTTCGAGCCACTTCTAACAATTAGCCAGCTAATGCTGATCCGCCCATTCCGGCAATTACGATATTTTTAATCTCCTCCCATCATTTTCGGGAGAAAGAACTTCCGCTTGAAAAAGCGTTTGTTTCCACTGTTCGCTAGCGACTAAGAGTGCATTTTGCGGGTCGCGCTGAACCAATATATAAAATTATCTAACATTTCCAGCCTTTCGAAAAAAATAATCTTGATTATGCTTTTAATTCTATGATACAATATAACTAATAAAAAGTAAAGTCAATTAAGAAAAGGTGGGTTATGGAAATTGATATGAGTCAATCAAGCAAGATGCCAGTTAGCGACGACCCAGAGCTCGCTAAGATTCTTTCTGGTGTTAATGCTTCGAATAGTAATGATAATACAAAATGATGATGCGGCAAATGATGGATTGCAATACGAAGGTCTTGAGCAAATGCCAGATGCACAAGAAGATATTCAACCAGAACAGCCAATTGAACAAACAATTGAGCAACCAGTTGAACAAACCGTGCCTGTGACAAGTTTTTGCTGCTTTAGATCTAGATGGAATTAAAAAGCCATGCGCTAGAGGATTTGCGCCCATTGGTTGATAAACTAACAGTTACAAAATGAAGAAAAAAATTTTGATATTTATCTTCTACTTCTTCGTTCAAGTGATGATGATACGTTAATTGAGCCAGCTTATAACGCTGCTCGTGCAATTGAAGATGAAACTAAACGCGCGAATGCTCTACTAGATGTAATTAAAGAGATCGATTACTTCAAATCAAAAATAATTATAGATTTAAAAACTACACTAGGTATTTCTAGTGTAGTTTTTAGCTAATTACAATAATAAGATATACTATTAGCTAAAAGAAGATGTTTTCACAAATATTTTTACCTAGTCGGCTATATATCAATAGTTTCCCGATAGTTAAAAACCCTATAACCTGCTGCTTCAACTTCTTTTTAGGGTGTCTTGTAATGACTATAGTCATCAATATGAATGGGGTAAATCCTTTTTAGGTTGAAGGAGATCATTCATTTGGTTTAACATTTTTAAGTCCATGGTAAATGGTCCACCAAAAGAACCTGATTTTACAGCACCTAAATTAGCAAAAATAGCATCTATATTTTTAGGGACATTTTGGGTTAAGTCTGGGTGCAAAACAGTATCACCGGTAAAATAAATGAGTTTAGTTTCTGACGAACTGGTGATTGTTAGTTGATAGCTATTTACCTTACCTATTATCTTTCGCATAATGTAATTACTGGCATGATGAGCTGGTAATGCTTTTATGGTGATACAATAGTCAGCGACTTGAAATGCTTGTTCTTCTCCCCATCTTAAAACACTACTATTTAAGCACGGTACCCCATCTAAAATTTTTTATTGGGAGAAATAACAGTCTTCCTTTCAGATAATCTTTCCGATATCATCCAAATGATCTTGATGCCCATGAGTAATTAGCCATACATCAACTTTGCTAAGAAGAGATTCATCCTTATAAACATCAGTTTGTTTCTCGGAGATAAATCCTTTAAACTGAACTAAAGTTCCCTTAGGAGATAAGTCAGGATCAATTCCGATATAAAATTGATTATCAATGGAGATGACGCCACATGCAACGCCACAGTAAGTAAAACGAAATAGACATAGTACCTCTATTATTTTGTCAATTCTTTATACGTCTCAAGTAATCTCACGCTAGTCAACTATAAACCACAGATTATCTCTGTTTTGATGGTTTTGAGAAAAATAATAAATATACTCAAATATAAGCTTTAATTGCTGAGTCAATATACGCTATCACTCCTAAAGGTATAACAGCAAAAATGTATCCTACAAAAATATTAATGGCGCAAATAAGACCTAGATATATCATTGATTTTTCCATGCACAAAAATAATACAGGAAAAAATGCAGTGCGGTCGCCATCAGCGCCCCCAGCCAAATCAATCTCCAATTTTTCAGTCGCAAAGAATGGTCCGCCCAGTAAAACCATTAAGATAAATAATAAAATAACGGCATATAAAGATACTTTCTTTTGGAATTCACTCGAAGAGCCATCGGATAATCTATTCAACACCTTTTTATTCATGTTGATTGAGAAAAAAACTAATAACATATCCAATACTAAATATTTGCATATTTATTATTTGCTTTCCTTCTATTAAAGTAGCTATCGAAATAATCGCTCACTATTACAATTAGCCACAATCCACATGCCTCTTATAATTGAATTCCAACTTTTCATCTTTTATTGTAGCCTCAAAAAGCCATAAAAATCTCCACTAATCTCTAATATTACACTCCCACTATATTGCTATTCTTTATTAAGGGTTTTAGTAAAAATAGCAATATAGTTTTTTTCGAATACTTTATTTTTAGGATTTTCTTCTTCTTTTTAAGGATGAGTGCAATCGCTGGGGTAATAGTTGCAGTAATTAGGGACGGTAAGAACTAGAAGATTATTCTGTTCGTCTTGTTTTTTCTTATCTTCTCGCAAGAACCCTGTTTCTGGTGAATTGATACGCTGATTTTTAACTTCAGGGTTATGTTTTTTTCTTCTGCTGGTTTAGAGTTATCGGCTTCAGCTTCAGCTTTTTTTAGCATCGATCAATTCTTTAATTTTTTTGAAGTTTTTCGGTTAATTTTTACGCTTATCTCATCTTTAACTTTCGAAATCAAATTCTCGGCATTAGCAATCTCTGAATTAATATCTTCAAGCTTATTATCATTAAGATTTTTTTCTGGATGTTTTTCTAGAGAATTATCTGCTTTTTCTGATTTTTCAGCTTCTTTTATTAAGCAGCTCTTTAATCTTATTATTTAGGTTATCAGCCGCAGTTTTTATTTCTTCTTCTGTAGTTAAAGGTTTATCGATTAACTGTTTCGCGTCATCAATTAAACTTTCCGATATATCATTTTTTTAATATAATCTGGCTGATTATCTAAATTCTTGAGCGCATCTTTAACTGGATCGCGCGAGATTGTTCCAAAAAAATAAGGTGGAATTTAACAGTAGTTGAATTTCCATATTCATTGATTGCGGTTGAAGTTATGATGAAATCACCTTTTAGCTGATTTTTCTGATTATTTAAAACTTCGTCGGCGTCATTTCCGAATAGGATAACTCTAGATGTGTCACTTGTTGCGTAATAGCCTGATGTTTTTTTGAAATTTCGGTTCGTAAACTCTCTTTAAGATTGTCCAAAACTGATTTTGTTAATTTTGTAGAGGTTTTATCGAAATTTAATGTTGTGTTTTTCTGTGAGCGGAGTGTCTTCAAATTCAATTACTGGTTTTTTTCGGCAGAATTTACATCAATTCCCTCAACTGTAATTGTGGATTTACTGAAATTCAAATTGAATTTATTTCCACTCGGTAGTGTATTATTTTTCGTGAACTTCAAAATTATAATTGCCTTTTTAAAAACAGGTTTAATAATCTTAACATACCCGCCATCTTGTTTAGGATTTCCATCGGCATCAGTATTAACGAAGTTCTCGTTTTTCTTCAATTGGCATAGTTGTTCCATCAAAGTTGATGAATGGATTTTTGAAAACTTTTTACGACTTCTGCACTTTTGATTTTTGCATTTGATCGAACGCCCCAAACCGAGGCACGTGGAAGTTCTTAAGGAATGAAAAATCAGTGATAGGATTATCGTGAATCCAAAAGCAATCCAACTTGCTTTCCAATTTTTTACGGCTGACATATCTGAAATATTTGACGAGCTTAAATAAGCCGTTTTAATTTTAGTTAATGTTTCGGCTGCAGAAATATCTTTCAAGCTACTCATTCCAGAGACGTGAATCACTTCAAGGTTTGTGAAATATTGAATTCTTCAAGATTTTCGAAATTACGATAAGCTGCATCCGGCCAAAATGAAGTCATTTTAGCAGCGCCCACCGTAATTGGACTATCGAGATTTCGGGAAGTGTCAGTTTTCATTAAAAACCGAATTTAATGCACGCTTAAAATTATTATCTGTAAATTTAATTTCGTAACTATCTGGCGCGGTGCTTGGGTCAACCAGGGTTAACTGCCGAAGTATAAGCTAATGCTTTTTGAAAATATATTCTGTTTATTAGTTAATTGTACTCCATAATACCCGACACCAAAAACTAAAACAGCCACAGCAACTGCAGGCATTAATATCCTATGATTTTTTTACTCTCATTACTATCCCTTTTAAACTATTTTCGCTTAAGTCTATTTTACTGTAAATTTGCTTAAAAATCAATACCGTGCTAAAATGGTAACACTTTTCGAAAGGGGTGGTATTATGAATTCGAAAAGAACTTTTAAACAGATTTGGCTCGACAAACTTATTTTTAGCTTTAAACGCTATTTTCTATACTCGCTGAGTTAAAAATCCAGAAAAACAAGGTTATTGTCGAATGAGAAAAATTTTCGATTTTTTTATTTTTAGAAATCGAACTTTATAAACCAATGGGAGTTTTTGGAAGAAAAAGTTTCTTTTTAGATTAAACAAGAACAATTTAAAAAGAAGCAACAAAAGCTTTCAAAATCAAGAAATCAAAAACTGGTATATTCGTAAAGTTTTTTTCTGTATCTTTTTGAGGGCAGAAGGAGGATGCAAATCTATAGTCAAGTCTAAAAATTAGCCGTTCGTAGGAGCGGTTTTTATTTTTAAAAATCGCCCGGTAATTGAGCGATTTTATATAATTATAAGTTTTTTTCGAAAAATTATTTTTAAAGATTTCTTTTCGAAATTTCACGAACAATTTTCGGTATCGTTCCAAGGTGTTTTTCGCCATCAATTATGCGATAAACTTCATGACCCTAGGCCGGTAATTAATACGGTGTCGCCTTTTCCTGCAATCTGGAGGGCCTTTCGAATTGCTTCTTTTCGATCTGGAATTTCTTGAATATTTGCTGGCAATTTTCCGTTCTTTTTCGAAAAATCCCGCAATGACTTCTTCACGAATTTGTTTCGCGTCTTCAGTGTAGTTTTCTTCATCTGTTACGATAATTCGATCAGCCAAATCTTGAGCGATTTTTCCCATAATTGGGCGTTTCTCGCGATCGCGATCACCACAAGCACCGAAAACCAAAATAGTTCGATTTTTAGTGATTTTTCTTTGAAGTTTGAAGAAGTTTTTTTCAAGTGCGTCGGGCGTGTGAGCATAATCTACCACAACTTCGAAAGGAAGGTCTGATGTCGCATATTGAAAGCGCCCAGAAATACCTTCAAGGTTGGCAATTCTTCTTGAATATCTTGCAGTGAAATTCCCAAAAGATACGCACCAGCTGCCGCAGCGGTCATGTTGTAAACATTAAATTCTCCAGGCAAGTTTGTAGCAATTTCAAGCGCTACGTTGTTATCAATTCGCAATTTAGCTTCACTGCCTTTTTTGTAAAGTTTAAAAGCTTTTAATTTTAACTTCTGCCAAATCACTTTCACCATAGGTTATTTTTTGCTCGCTAGCTTCAAACTTATTAAAGTAATCAAAATATTTATCATCAGTATTTAAGACGATAAAGCGTGGTTGCATTTCGAAAAGTTTAGCTTTTGCTGCAGCGTAATTTTCCATTGTTTTGTGGTAATCGAGGTGATCTTGAGTAAGGTTGGTCATGATTGCCATTTCAATTGGTACGCCAGCGAATTTGTACTGGTCAAGCGCGTGTGAGGTTGCTTCAATTAGCGCAAATTCAACATCGGCTTTTTGCATCGTGAAAGAATTTTTGCAATTTCGAAACTGTTGCAGTTGTAGAATTAGTATCATTAACTGTTTGAACGCCTGCAATTTCGATATTTGCAGTTGAAAACATTGCTGTTTTTGTAGCCAGCTTCTTTTAAAAATCTCATTAAGAAAATTAACGGTAGTTGTTTTTACCATTTGTGCCAGTCACGGCAATCACTCGCAAATCACGAGCAGGATTTTCACAACGCGTCGCAACTACTTTTGCGCGAGATTTTCGATAAGTTCTTTCAAGCTCAATAAGTGCCGATTTTGGCAAAACTTTTCGAGCGGTTTTAGCTAAAGTATTCTTAATGCTCATACTTAAATTATATCACTTTTGTAAGGTCAGAGCAAATTACAAAATAAAAACAGCTTCTTTCGAAGACTGTTTCTAAAAAATAATTTCTGGTACACGAGAAAGGACTTGAACCTTCACGCCAATTGGCACTAGTTCCTAAGACTAGCGTGTCTACCAATTCCACCACTCGTGCAAAATTACTTTATTATTTTTAACTTATATTTTTCGAAAAGTCAAGGATTTTTCAAAAAAATAGTTTTTGGCGGAGAGAACAGGATTCGAACCTGCGAGAGCTTGCGCCCAACACGCGTTCCAGGCGTGCGCCTTAAACCACTCGGCCATCTCTCCATGAAAATATTATAACACGCTAAAACTATTAGTCCAAATTAAATATATAAGCTAAACTTTTTAAACAAATCGTGCTATAATTTCAAATATAATTATCTAATATTTTAAGGAATGAGTTAATGCAAGAAAAATCAATTTTACACGAATTATCGAGGGTGAAATTCCCTGCCATAAGGTTTATGAAGACGAAAAAAAGTTTTTGCAATGCTTTGATATTGAGCCACTTTCAAAACGGCCATGTTTTTGGTCTTTCCAAAAAGCAAGTTGATTTGCTTTTGGGATTTAGAACAAGATGACTATGATTATTTGTGGCAAATTGCTAAAAATTGCTAAAAAAATTCAAGCCGAAATGAAACCGATTCGTGTTAGGGGTTGTCGTTGAAGGTTTCGGCGTGCCACACGCACACATTCACCTTGTGCCACTTTATGATAAAAATGTTTTGCAACTTCATCACGGCTATCCCGCCGAAACTTCCCCAGAAGAACTTGCAAAAATTGCTGCAAAAATCACTTTCGAAAAATAAAAAATAACCCCACATTTGTGGGGTTTAAAAAGTGAGAGTTAGACCGTTAAGATGCTTAACGTATACAACATAACAACCTTTCGTGATGCCCAAAGTTCAATTTCCTCTCGGATCTTCTGTCCGTATAGGGCATCGTGTCGATCATTAGTGTGCGTCGAGAAGTTGCCAACTTTACCATTAAGGATATAGTCCTCTAGTTGGTTGCGATAGTAGACTAGGAACTTATGTTTGTACTCATCGGAAGTATGAGTAAAATCTACTCCTTCTACTACTTTCCAGTCAGGTTTACCTTTGTCTTTTGATTGCAACATCAAAACAACTTTACCGTCATCAGTTTGCACGAACTTTGTATAAATACGTCTAGACATATATTTACTCGCGCTTAAAGCCCGCATGGCTATAGATTTTTTTCGAAAACTTTTCAGCTTCGAAAGCTAAGTTTAACTTTTTAAACTCAATTTTCGAAACTGAAAAATCGATCAATAGCCAATTTCTCACTTTTGAAATGTTCGCTTGTTCCACAAGCTTTTTAGATTATATCATAAAAATAAAAAAAGTCAAGAGTTATAACATAAAAGAAAAAGCCTTGCTTTTTGCAAGGCTTGTAAGCTGAATTGAGCTATTTATATCTCAGCCAAAGCTTGGCAGCCGATGATTTGGTCGTTGTCATCTCTAACTGTTCCGCTAGTGAGAAGCAAATCTTCAGTAGTTCGACCACTTAAGTCTGCTGCTTTGGCGGTTATTAAACTGACGATGTAAAATACGCCCTCACTGGGTTCCAGCAAACCAACTGGCTTACCAAAAAGTTGATTCAACGATTGTAACACCTTCAAGCGTTCCAACTACAACATTTTTTGAGTAGCTCTTGCTACGCCCACAGATTCGAAAGTTTTAGTCACTTTCCTTCTTCATTTTACGATATTTACTGCATGTGGCGTCATATTGAAAATCATTTTATTTACCTTCTCTTTCGAGATCTTTCTATTATTTTTATTAAGTTTACTACTTAGCAAGAAATCTTTAAATGATATTTAAAAAACTTATTGCTAAGCAGTAAAAAGATAATAAAATGGATAATATTTTTTTAGCTCAATTCTGGTAATGTTCGGTTGTGCTTGTAATAACCACAACTCTGTTAATTATAGCATAATTACAATAAAAAGTCAAATTCGAAAAACTCAAAAAAATGTTAAAATAAGAATATGAAAATTATTGCGATTGGTAAAAACATGAAAAAATGGGTTGCGGGCGGATTGAAATGTTCGAAAAACGGTTAAAAAAAGCCGTTTGAGGTGGAATGGCAGATTTTGGCGCATTCTGAATTTTTGCTGAAGAAAAAGCTCGTGAAGAAGAAACTTTGCGAATTTTAGAGAAAAATTAAGCCGAGTGATTTTGTGATTTTTACTTGATGAGCGCGGTAAAAATATTTCAGTCCGGAATTTTCGAAATTGCTTTTCGAATGGTTTTGTGAATTCGCAAAATTTTGTGATTGTGATTGGTGGTGCTTTCAGGGGTTACGGAAGAGCTTCGAAAACGTGCAAATTTTTGTTTTGGAGCCTTTCGAAATTGGTTTTTTTCCGCACCAAATTGTGCGATTGGTATTGATTGAACAGATTTATCGGGCGCAAGAAATTTCTTCTGGCGGAAAATATCACCACGAATAGTTTTTATTTTGTGGAAAAACTGTGGAAAAATTTTTCAAAAATGTACGAGAAAATAAGCTAAAGTAATTGCTAAAAATTGTAAAAATATATAATAGAATTACTATGGCTAAAAATGAAAAAGAAATTGTTAAACTGCGAAATTTAAAGAAGCGTTTTGGTGTTGGTGACGCTGAAAACTACGCCTTGAATGGTGTTAATCTAACCATTAAACAAGGTGAATTTATCATAATTATGGGGCCTTCTGGCTGCGGAAAAACCACTCTTCTTAATACGATTGGGCTTCTTGATCGTGCTACAGAAGGAGATTATATTTTTGATGGGCGAAATGTTGCGCGAATGTCGCGTTCAAAGCAAGCGCAAATTCGAAGTGAAAAAATTGGATTTATTTTCCAGAATTTTAATCTAATTCCTCGTTTAACGGTGATTGAAAACGTTGCTCTTCCCCTTGTTTATAAAGGTGTTGGCAAGGTTAAACGCCTCGAACAGGCTTCAGAAAGTTTGAAACAATTTCATCTTGGTGAGCGTGAATTTTATATGCCGTGGCAACTTTCGGGTGGTCAAACACAACGCGTGGCAATTGCGCGAGCTCTTGTAAATAAACCATCAATCATTCTTGCTGATGAGCCAACTGGAAATCTAGATTCAAAGAGTTCGCATATTATTATGGAAGAATTGGCCGATGTGCATAAAAAAGGTAATACTATTATTATGGTAACGCACAACCCTGAATTAATGGCATATGCTACGCGGATTATTACAATGTTTGATGGAAAAATCGACACTGATACCAAAAAGAAACCCGCTAAAAATTCTTCAAAAAGATGAAGAGTTAAATACACTAGATAAACTTGAACAGATGGAAGAAAAAAATTGATGAAATTAAAGAGGAATTAGGAGTTTAAGATGAGTCCGAGAGTTTTAAAAACGAATATCGAAAATGCGATAGAATCGCTCCATGCAAATCGTTTGAGAACTTTCTTGACGATGCTTGGCGTGATGATTGGTATCGCCAGCGTTGTGGTTATCTTTTCACTTTCTAGTGGTGTGGGCTCAATGATTTCAAATCAAATTGTTGCTGAAGGTGGGGCGTTGGCAGTTGTTCGTCCAAAAAGAATTGACGGCAAATGATAAAAATGTAATCACAAGCCTGGCAACTTCGAAGAGCTTTACGCAAAGTTCAATCACAAACGAAGACCTTGGTATGATTTCGAAAAATTAAAGAAGTGTCGGCGGTTGCTCCGCTCTGCAAATTTTTCAGCAAAAGTTAGAGGGGATGGTGAAGAAAAAAATACGCAAACCTACTTTGCAACAAGCCCAAATCTTGACCAAACGGTTAGTCTTAAAGTTCACGAAGGTCAATTTATAGCAGATAGTGCAAATGCAAATACGGTAGTTCTTGGCAATCAGATGGCGATTGATTTATTTGGAACAACTCAAGCGGTTGGTAAAGAAATTGCAATGAAGGGCGAAAAATTTATCGTTATCGGTGTTTTAGCGCATCAAAGCTCTTCAATTAACTTTAGTAATGTTGATTTTAATAATACTGCAATCATTCCTTATGAAACTGCAAAACGAATTATCGGTGATAATTTGCAGATTCAACAAGTGAATATTCACGCAAAAAGTATTAACAGTTTAGGATCGATTCAGAAACAAATTGAAAGCGAGCTTTTGAAAAAAACACAATGGTGAACACGATTTTGAAGTTCTTACAGGTAAAAATATTTCACATCCATCAGATAAATTCATCGAACTTTCAACATTAATTTTGGCAATTGTGGCTAGTGTTTCATTAGTTGTCGGTGGAATTGGAATTATGAATATTATGCTGGTAAATGTTAGCGAACGAACACGAGAAATCGGAATTCGAAAAGCGCTTGGCGCAAATAATCGACACATTCTATTTCAATTCTTAACTGAGTCGATGATCATTTCACTTGGTGGAGGATTGTTCGGATACTTGATTGGTTACGCATTTTCATTTGGTGTAAGTATATTCTTGCCGTTTAGCCCAATTATCTCTTGGCAAATTGCACTTTTGGTTTGTGGACTTTCAACAGTTGTTGGTGTAATCTTTGGTCTATACCCTGCCTTTCGTGCAGCCCGAAAAGACCCAATTGTAAGTTTGCGTCAATATTCTTAATTACTTAATAATAAATAAAAAGGTCGCTTTGAATGCGACCTTTTAAGTTTCGATAAATTTAAACATTTGTTGGTGGAACACCGTTCACACCATTTGGATTGCTTCCTCCACCGAAACCAGTTCCAGTACCCGTGAATAGTCCGATAATGAAGTTAATGATTGCATACGCAAGAAGTGCGATAATTAAACCAACGATTGCGTAAAGGATAGTATTTTTTGCAGCATCAACTTTTTTCGAATCTCCGTTTGAGAGAATATAGCGAAGACCGCCATAGATTAGCATAACAACACTAAGAATTCCTACCGCGAAAAGCATCATGTTAATCATTTGGGTGAAAAATTCCAGTATTTCCGTCACCGAAAAGGGTTGTTGGAACACCTACGCCGCGACCCCTATCTGCTCCGCCTTGAACTCCACTGTTAAAAATAGTGCTAGTTGCAAAAAGAATTAAGCGTTAGAAAAGTTGCCGGAAAAGCCGAAGCTATAAAAACCGCTAATTGAGATTTTCGAAACTTGTTTTAAATTCTTCATAACAGGCATATTATATCAAAAATGGTTTTTTTGTCAATGCTCTTGTGTTTTTTTATAAAAAATTTGTTAAAATGGAAAGTACTGGAGGATTACCCAAGTGGCTGAAGGGGACGGTTTGCTAAATCGTTAGTCTGGGGAAACCTGGAGCGGGAGTTCGAATCTCTATCCTCCGCCAAAATAAAAACTCATCGCAAGATGAGCTTTTTATTTTGTAGTGTTTTAGCTTTATTGCTTGACACCTTTCATTGTAAGATTTAATCTTCCTTTTCGTCAATTTTATCTAGTTTTACCCAAATTTCTTGATCTTGGCTTAAGACGTCTGTAACTTTTTCGGTTCGCTTTTTCAGACATTTTGTGAAATGTGAAGCATTCCATCAATTCCAGGAAGAATATTTACGAAAGCACCAAAGTCTTTAATTGAAACGACTTTTCCGCGATAGATTTTGCCAACTTCAGGTTCTTCAACTAATGATTTAATCCAGTTTAGTGCTTTTTCGATTTGTTCAGCATTCGAGCTTGCGATTGTAATCAAGCCGTCTTCCTTAATATCGACTTCAGCACCAGTTTCAGATGTAATCTTATTGATTGTTTCACCACCTTTACCAATGATTGCACCGATTTTTTTCAGGATTAATTTTTAATTTTTTTCAATTCGTGGTGCATATGGTGAAAGTGATTTTTTAGGTTCAGAAATTACACTTAACATGTGGCGCAAAATATGCTCGCGACCTTTTCGTGAAGTTAGGATTGCTTTTTCGAGAACTGAAACTGGCAAACCATGAACTTTCATATCCATCTGGAGTGCTGTAATTCCGTTTTTCGAACCCGTACATTTGAAGTCCATATCACCAGCAAAAGTCTTCGGCGTCGGCAATATCGCTTAGAATGTGGGTGTTTCGCCATCCATCATCAATCCCATTGCGATTCCTGAAACAGGATTTTTCAAAGGTACACCGGCACTCATTAAAAGCCATACAACTTGAACAAGTTGCTGCCATTGAAGTTGAACCATTTTGGCTCATAATTTCGGTTACGCTACGGATTGCGTAAGGAAAAATCTTCAACACTCGGTAGAACTGCTTCCAAAGCTCGTTGCGCCAAATAACCGTGGCCACTTTCACGTCGGCCGGGGCTTCCTAAGCGGCGAGGTTCACCAACAGTATATCCAGGCGCATTGTAGTGGTGCATATATCGGCGTTCAATTTCGTTGAACTCCATTGTGTCAACCAATTGCGAATACGAAAGTGGCGCAAGAGTTACGATATTCATTGCTTGAGTTACGCCACGAGTAAAGAGGCTCGAACCGTGTGCGCGTGGTAAAAAGTCGATTTCGCTCGAAAGTGGTCGAATTTCATCTAGCTCACGGCCATCTGGTCGCTCGCCGTCTTCGATAATTCCCTTTCGAACTGCTTTATGAACCGCCAAAGTGAATGCTTCATCATATTCTTTTCGAATTTCTTCATATACTTCTTCACCGAATTTTTCAAGCATTTCTGCGTGGAACTTCTCGCGAATCTCGGCAATATTTTGATTGTACTTTGGATAAGCCTCGCGAATTTTAGAATCGAATTTTCCGTCTGTCCACTCTTCCACTTCTTTCAAAAATTTTCTTCATTTGGCAAAACTAATTCAAAAGCGCGCTCCTCAAAATAACCTGCTTCGATATATTTTGCACGTAATTCATTTTGAAGTTTAATTGCTGGTTGGAAATTTTCGTAAGCCCAAGCTAGCCCTGCGATAATTTCTTCTTCAGGAACTTCGTTTGCTCCAGCTTCAACCATTGTAATACCGCTTTTCGATTCCAGCAACAACCAAATCGAGTGGAGATTTTTCTTGTTCTTCAGGACTCAAGAAGGCTTTAAATTCTCCGTTAATTTTACCAATCCGAAGACCAGCAACTGGGCCATCAAACGGAACCCCAGCAAGATGCAACGCGCTCGAAGCCGCAATCATTGCAATCATATCTGGTCGAAATTCTGGATCAGCCGAAAGAACGGTTGTAACAACCTGAACTTCTTCGCGATAACCTTTTTGGAAACAAAGGTCGAATTGGGCGATCGATTAATCGGCCAATCAAAATTGCATCATCACTTGGGCGACCTTCGCGCTTGATAAATCTTGAGCCGGAAATTCGTCCGCTCGCGTACCACTTCTCTTCGTAATCAATTGAAAGTGGAAAATAATCTAGTGCTACTGGTTTTGATCCTAATTGAACGGTTCCCAAAACGACAGTTTCACCGTATTTTACGATAACGCTTGAAGTTGAACGAAAGCCAACTTTGCCAACTTCTAGTGTTAATTTTCGACCCAAGAAATCAGTACTAACCGAAATTAATTTCTTCCCGGTTGGATTTATGATCATATCTTCTCCTTCTGCCAAATGAGTTGCAGGAATTCTCCTCGAAAATCTTTCGAAAATAATTTCTACCACACATTTGGCGTTAATTTTACTCTTTTATTATAGCATTTTTAGCTAAAAATCGCAAAATTAAATAGCCCTTGATTGGGCTATTTAATTAAATTTTGTATCGAATAATCCAAGTTAAGATTATTGGTAATGCTGCAATTCCAGCGGCAATTAAAATTGAGAAATCTTTTAGTGCTTTTTACGTGAACCAGTGTTTGGCGCTTCAACCTTTGAATCTGTCTTTTTAGCTTCGGCATTATTTGGATTCTTAGGTGTTTTTTTGGGTCTTTTTGGATCAGCTGGTTTAGCTGGCTCTGCTGGTTTGTTTTCACTTGGTTGTGCTGGTTTGTTCTCTGGGTCTTTCTTGTTTTTAACTTTTAGATTAAACACATCTTCACATCCTTCTGGCAATTCTACAGGAGCGCCAACTTCAGGTTGAGTTGCTGGTAGATTCATTGATTCGATAAGTTTATCGAAATTATCTGAAGGATCGCGGTAGTAGTTTGAAGTTTTTGATGTAAAAATAGATGAATCCTGCATTTCGTTCGCGGCTTAGTTCTAGAACTTTTTGTTGCTCCGCTTCTGAGCGAATTCCGTAAACGATGTGATAAATCTTTTTCGAATTTTTGCTATCTTTTTCGAAATTAGAAATATTTTTCCAGCGGTTAGAATCTTTGTCTAGATATTTTTCAACATCTGTTTCAGCAGTTGTAAAGATATCTGCGTATTTTCCGATTTCTTCATCTTGAAGGTAAATTCCAGGGTTTTGAATAACTAGAGTTCCAGGATATTTTACCTTAATATAGTTGTAAGTGTTTTGCAACATAACAACGTTGAGCGGGTGTACCAGAAGCCATCTCATCGATAAAGATCGCTTTTGTGTCCGGTGCGATTTTAAACCAAGTATCGATGTCTTTCGCGAGCTCTTTAATGTCACGATTTTGATAAGTTTGGGCAACATATCCAACCTTATTAAAAGCCACGGTTACTTAATTCTGTCATCGCTTTTTGATAAGATGCATCTAGCGGATCAGTTGGTCCGTTATTTGGGCTGACAATCGTGTATGGAATTTTTGTGCTTCCGTGTTTATAGATTGCTTCCCATAGCGGTGCATTTTTGCTAGGGTATTTATACATCGGTATGATTATGGATTGAGTTGATGTTGCGGCAGAAGCTTTTAGTCCAAAGAGCACGCTCAAACCAACAATCCCTAAAATTGATGTTAGTATTGCTATTTTATTTTTGTTCATTTTCTCCTCCTTAAAAAGAATAACATTCCGATTATAAAATATTTATAAATAAAAATCAATAGTAATTATGCTTATTTTTGAAAAACAAAAACTTCGAAAAAAACGAAGTTTTTAAGGTGTTTATGGTATTTATTTTTCAACCAAGATTTTTATATCACATGCATATAACCCAGAATTCGAAAAGCGGGTTTAATTCAACAATTCCTGGCTTGCCGTTAATTATTGCCACATCTAACACAAAATCTTTAGTTTTAAAAACCGGCGTAATTTCTTTAGCGGTTTTTCGAGCAAATTCAAGTAATTGATTTCGAATCTTAGGTTGAAATTTAACTTTGGTTTGATCGCGAATTTCTTGCAGTTGCGGATCAAACTTTTCAGTGTTTTGCAACCAAGTAAAATCTTCAATATTACCAGCCGAAGTTAACGCTTCCCCGTTCACAAAAAAACAACGCATTTCATAACGAATATCTGCAAAAATCTTGAATGAATAAATCATTTTCGTGCCAGGCATTCATTATTCTTACCAGCATTTCGTGCATTGGTTTTTGAGATAAATCAATTTCAAAAATTCCCGCTTTCGGATTTGTCATAATTTTAACCATTGCTTTTTTATGGTTTTGGCTGAAAATTTCAAGCGTTTCTAGAAAATTTTCGCTACAACAATGAACGAAATCTCGATTAAAATATTTTTTTGAACTTGCGGTTTTAAATCGTATCGATTAACGTCATAGTTTGGATTTTTTTCAATTCCAAATCGGGGTAAGTTTAATTTTCGAATAATCCAAATTTAAGATTTTTCCGGTTTTTATCAAACACAACTGTATCTTGTTTTGAGCCAAGATCATAAAAAAACGAAAAATTGGATTTTTCGCAACTTCGAGGCCAAATTTTTATTCGACCAATCATTTCCAGCCAAAGCTCGGTATCTTGCTTTAAGCGAGTGTGTAAATTATTTATGTAATTCAAAAATGCTGTGCAAATCTTTTTGGATTACAATTTTGTGTTTCCTGCTTGGGAAATTCAAATTTTTAGGGTAAGTTTTTGAACTCTCTTTCAATGAATCCGGAACGCGCTTTTCGAAATCTTCATTCTGAAATTTCATACACATAATTACTAATAATTAAATCGTAGGTCATTTTAATACCTCCAAAAAAATAAAAAGTTCAACAAAAAGTCTAGTTTTAATTATAATATATTTTTATCTTAAGTTAAACTAAAAACATACAACAAAAAAATCGCCCAGAATTTGAGCGATTTTTGCAGTTTCAAATTATTATTTTCGAAGACCTAATTTAGCAACAACAGCTTTGTAAGCTTCAAAAATCTTTTCGTTCAAGATATTTTAGAAGTTTTTACGGCGACCAACCATTTGCATCAAACCGCGACGAGCCATGAAGTCGTGCTTGTTTGATTGAAGGTGTTCCGTCACTTCTTTGATACGAGCCGTCAAGATTGACACTTGCGCCTGTGGCGAACCAACGTCATTCTTTGAAACCTGAGTCAAAGCGATTGCCTTCTCTTTATTCTCTTTAGTAATCATCTTGAATATTCTAACAAATTTTTTTCCAGATAAGTCAAGAAAGTTTTATAATTCTATAAAATTTCAAGCGCTTTTTAACTTTTTCAAGCTCGGCTTTTTTTGTTTGAGAATTCCTCGCGAGTTTCTTCAACCAAATGTGCTGGTGCCTTCGAAACATAGTTCTCGTTCGAAAGTCGTTTTTCGAGCAAGTTGATTTCGTTCGAAATCTTTTCGATTCGTTCGTTTAATTCAGTTTTATATTCAGCTAGAACGCTGGTTGGAACATCAAGATATGCGCCCAAACCGCTGGCAGCAAGGCTAAATCCATGCGGCGCATCTGTTTGAACGATTTCCGGTACGCGTGAAAGGTGGCGGGATAGTCTCGGCGTTTTTCGCAATTAGCTCATCTTTTTCGAAAACCAAATTGTAGCGTTTTTTGCCTGGAAGTTCAGCCGTAATCAAGCGAATTTCACCAACCAAATCTTGAATTCGTTCAAATTGAAGTGCTTCAAATTCGTTAAACTCTAGGGATTCGGCAAATTTTTCGTTCTGCAAGAATTCCCTCAGTCAAGGCAAAGTTTGCCAGATAGTTTCGGTTACGAAAGGTGCGAATGGATGTGCAATCTTCAAAGCAAGTTTCCAAAACCCAAGCAAGAAGTTCAGGATTTTGTTGTGTTTTTGATGCTTCAATATACCAATCGGCAACTGTGCTCCAAATTGTGTGATAAACAGTTTCAGAAGCTTCAGCAAAACGGTAATTTTGCATGTGATTATCTAATTCTGAAATTGCACGGTCGAGTTCTCGCACGATCCAGTGATCTGCTGGCGAGAAAGCTTCAGGGCGTTTTTCACTCTTAATATCGCCAACTTTTTCTGAAATGAATCGTGAAATATTCCAAAGTTTGTTGCAGAAATTTCGTCCAGCGATAACTTTGTTTTTCGAAAAATGCTTGGTTTTGCCCTGCTGAACGCGCTGCAATAATTCCAAGGCGGAAGGCGTCGGAGCCATATTCAGCAATCACATCCATTGGGTTAATTACATTTCCCTTTGATTTGCTCATTTTTTGGCCGTGTTCATCAAGAACCATTCCATGCAGATAAACTTCGCGGAAAGGAATTTGGCCAGTACAATAAAGCCCTAACATGATCATTCGTGAAATCCAAGGGAAAATTAAGTCGTGGCCAGTCTCCATTACGCTATTTGGGTAGAATTTCGAAAGTTCTCCACCCTCGAGAAAAATCAGTTGTAATGAATGGCCATTGACCGCTCGAGAACCAAGTATCAAGCGTATCTTCATCGCGTTTATAAATTTTGCCGTTAACTTCAATTTCGGCTTCGTGAACGCGTTCGTCAAAAATCCAATCTGTTGGATCTTCAGTATTTTGAAATGCTGGAATTGGAATTCCCCACGGTATTTGACGTGAAATGTTCCAGTCGCGAATATTTTTAAGGTATTCCATTAGAACATTCTTCTTGTTCTCGGGCGTAAATTTAATTTCGTCCTTTTCGAGAACTTCAATAGCTTTTTAGCAAGAGGTTTTGTAGAGATAAACCACTGCTCTTTTTACGAGCGGCTGAATCGGCTCGCCAGATTTATAGTCATAACCAACAACATGTGTAATGTCTTCTTCTTTGAAGAGGGCGTTAATCTTCTTGAGGTCTTCAAGAATCTTTTTTCGCGCTTCCATAACTTCTAGGCCAGCATATTCACCAGCATTTTGGGTCATTTTTCCATCAAAGCCAATTACTTGAATTTTTGGCAAGTTGTGACGATTGCCAACTTCGAAGTCATTTGGATCGTGGAATGGTGTAATTTTAACAACACCAGTTCCAAATTGTGGATCGGCGTATTCATCGGCGACGATTTCAACTTCACGGTTGGTTAGAGGCACACGCACTTTTTTGCCAATTAGGTTTTGATATCGTTCATCTTCTGGGTTAACTGCAAGTGCAGTGTCGCCAAGAATCGTCTCTGGGCGCGTTGTTGAAACTAGCATATATTCACTAATATCACCAAAATCATCAAGAACAGGATACGCGATTGTCCAAAGTTTGCCCTTCTCTTCTTTGTAATCCACCTCAATGTCGGCGTAAGAAGTTTGGTATTTTGTTGAATAATTAACAATTCGCTCACCTCGATAAATTAGGCCATCGTTCCACATTTTTTTCGAAAGTTTTATAAACGCGATTTACTACTTTTTCATCTAGTGTGAAAGTAAGGTTTTTCCAGTCGGCTCCAGCTCCTAGCGCGCGAAGTTGTAATTCCATATTTCCACGTTGGCTAGCAACGAAATCCCAAACATTTTTGTAAAGCTCATCACGAGAATAGTCGAAACGGCTCTTCCCTTTTGCATTTAGAAGGCGTTCATAAACAACCCACGTTTCAAAACCGGCGTGGTCGGCACCCGGCAAATAAATTGCATCATAACCCTTCATTTTGTGATAACGCACCAAAATATCTTCTACGGCGGCCATTAATCCGTGGCCAATATGAAGATTTCCATTTGCATTTGGTGGTGGCATTACAATTGAATACTTTGGGCCAACTCCGCTACTTTCGAAGGCGCCAGAAAGTTCCCAAAGATTATAAATTTCAGGTTCGTAATTGTTCGGTTCGTAAGTCTTTGTAATTTTCATAATTCCCTTTAATCGCATTTATTCAACATTTCACGCGAAATTTTTTAATGCGTGAAAATTTTACATTTACAATTATACCACATTCGGTGTATAATATAAACATGCTAAAGATTATCGAAAATTACAGATAAAAAAAGAATGGGACGATTTTGTTAATGAGACATAACGGTCATCCTTTTGCAGCTTTGGGGCTGGGGTGAACTTAAAGCCGAGTCATCAAACTGGAAAGTGGTGCGAGTTTTTTGAAGAATGGTGAAGAAAAATACATTGATCGTAAAGAAGAATGATCATTCAGATATTGTGGCAGCAGCGCAAATTTTAATTCGAAAACTACCTTTTCCACTTAATAGTTTTGCGTATATTCCGCGTGGTGCTTTGGTGCTTTCGAAAAAGCCGATTGAACGAGCTCGTATTTCGCGTGAAATAGCGCTTTGGGTTTCGAAAAAAATATTAAACCAAAAACCAGTTTGTTTGAGTATGGAACCAGATTGGGATGAAGACGAATTTGAGATTCGTGATGGTTGGCGAAAGAGTAAAAATACTATTTTAATTCCGCGAACGCTAATTATCGATTTAACACAAAGTGAAGATGAACTGCTCGCACAAATGAGCAAAAAAACGCGTCAATATATTCGAAAGAGTAGTGGGGAAGTAAAAATTCGCCAACTTCGTTCGAAAGAAGATATTGATCGTGCACTAGAAATTTACGTTCAAACTGCAAAAGCGTGCTGGTTTTTGCAATTCACCCTAAAAAAATATTATCACGATCTTTATAAAAAGATGGGTGAAAATTCACCAATTTTTGGTGCATTTATAGATGTAAACTCGAATGAAGAGCAGGGGCAAGCTTTCGAAAATAACCAAACTCAAGAAATGGTTGCATTTTTGTGGTTTGTGCAAAGCAACTGTACTTCGTTTGAGCTTTATGGCAGCGTGACTGAAATTGGTCAAAAAGTGCGCGCTAACTACATTTTAAAGTGGACGGCAATGCTCGAAATGAAAAAAACGTGGTGTGGAAAGATACGACTTCAACGGTCTTTTGAATGATGGGATTTCGAAATTTAAAAGCTGGTTTTGCGCATCATGAAAAATATGCTTGTTGGAACCTTAGATTTTCCAATTTCAAAAACATATTTCATCTGGAATTCATTCTTGCCGACTGCGAAAAATCGTGCGAAAAAATTCAAAAATAGGGAAGTGCAGAATAAAGAAAATCGCTCAAAAATCTGGGCGGTTTTTCTTTTTCGAAAAGTAAAAAATCTAAAAAAATTGACCAAAAATATTAAAAGGTAGTAAAAATAGAATTATGAAAATATTAGGAATTGAAAGCACTTGCGATGAAACTGCGGCAGCCGTGGTCGAATTTGATGCAAATCAAATCACGCGCGAAAGTTCGCCAAGATTAAATTTGCTCTCAAGTGTGGTTCATTCGCAGATTGATATTCACGCGCAATTTGGTGGTGTGATTCCTGAGGTGGCGGCTCGTTCGCATATTGAATATGCGAATCCCGTAGTTCGAAAAGCGCTCGCACGCGCTGGTGTTTCTTTGAAGATATCGATGGAATTGCCGTTTCTTATGCGCCAGGTTTAATTGGCTCGCTTTTGGTTGGCACATTAACCGCGCGAACTTATGCACGAATTTTTAATAAACCTTTTTATCCAATTCACCATGTTGAAGCGCACGTTTATGCGAATTTTTTGAACGAAAAGCCGCCAAAGTTTCCATTTTTGGCACTAGTTGTGTCGGGCGGTCATTCGCAAATTGTTTTGTTTAAGGCTCACGGCGATTATCAAATTTTGGGCGAAACTCAAGATGATGCGGTTGGCGAAAGCTTTCGATAAAGTTGCAAAAATTATCGGTTTGCCTTATCCAGGCGGTCCAGCAATTTCGAAAGCAGCACAAAACGGAGATTCTTCAAAATATAAGTTGCCAAAAGCGCGCTTAAAAGGGAAGTATGACTTTAGTTTTTCGGGCTTAAAAACGGCTGTTTTGCGAGCGGTTCAAAAAGAAGTTGGTGTTGATTTTAACTTTTCCTTCTTTCGAATTAGCGGCAAAAACTCAGCGAACAACAACGAAACGATTTTGCGGCAAGTTTTTCAAAAAACGGCAGTTGAAACTTTGGTTGATAAGCTTGAGCTTGCGGTGAAAGATTTTTGCGCCAACAACAGTTGTGATTGCTGGCGGTGTGGCGGCAAATTCAGCGTTAAGGGAAAGAGCTGGTCAAACGAGTTTCAGATAAATTGCCGAATCCGGTGATTTTCACTCCACCGGAACTTTGCACCGACAACGCTGCGATGGTGGCAGCATTGGGCGCCTTTCAAGCAGTTTTAAGCAAGTCAAAAGACCCGCTTGAGCTTGAGGTTAAGCCTTCACTTTCGATGAGTGACTCAAATTGGTAAAATAATTTTCAAAAAAATGTTAGAAATAAAATAACCCGCAAATTTCTGCGGGTTTTTGTTTTTGATGATTTTCTAAAGGAAGACGCGAATACCTTGGAAAATGTATTTGGTATCCGTATAGTTAGGGATAATTTTGTCTTTATTACGGTCGTAATAATTTTTGTCTTTTGAATCTGTTTCGCATCATAAACATTTTTCAAATTTTATATCTTCACTCTCAAGAAAAATGACAGATAATATTAGTTTTGCTGTCTCGCTCATTTTGATAGTGAAATAAAGTGTAGATGACTCACCCTTTCTTGCAGCAGCTAACAGCGTTTCTTTCACTTGTCCTACAATAGTATCACGGTCAAGAGCCTCGTTTTTGACAGCTTCTAGCTGGTCTTTAAATGACATAATTCACTCTCCCTTCACTATAAAAATACGCGGATACCTTTGAATTGATATTTAGTCACAGGGACTTGTTTATTAGGGTCGACGCCCTCATAACCACCCATGTGCGTATCGATATACGGAAATTCAGTTGTTTGATATGAGTCGTAAGCCTTTTTGAAATCAATTCCTTCCTTAGTTAGGAACTGACATACGGCTTGCGTTTTGTAGCCATTTTCCTTATCAAGGTAGATAACTACAGTTGATTCACCATCCTTAGCGGCCTTGATGAGAATATCTTCGACTTGTTTAGCAATATTATCCTCAGTCAATGCGGATTGCTTCATTGTCGCCAATCGTTCCTTTAAAGACATATAAAAGTCCTCCAAATGTTCTATTTTGCCAAAACGGCAAATCTTTTTAGATTATAGCATTTTTAAGTAGAATTGTCAAGTTTTTGAAAAGAAAAAAATAAAAACCCGCCCGAGATAGAGCGATTTTATTTTATCAAATTAAACAAGTTTTACGCCAGCTTTTTTTGCAGCAGCGGCAAGAGAAGCTTTTCGGCGAGCAGCTGTATTTTTCTTGATAAGACCTTTTTTAACAGCTTTGTCTAGTTCGCTTTGTGCTTTTGAAAGGCTTTTTGCGCTTGGTTCAGCAACAAAAGCTTTAACTGCACCTTTGATATCTTTTTAATTCCAACGTTGCGTTCGCGTCGTTTTGCGGTTTGTCGCATTCGCTTTACAGCAGATTTAATAATTGGCATTTAGTGTCCTTCTTTTAGGTTGTTATTTACAATTCAACATCGATTATACAGTATTTCGAAAGAAAAAGCAAGTATTTCAAATAAACTATTGACATTTTATTATGATTATGCTAATATAGGGCTATAAATTATAAAAAAATAAACAATAGGATTCAATAAACAAATGTCAAAAAAATAATGCTCAAGAGCAGATTATCGCAAAGTTGAAAGAATCAGAAAAGCATTCTAATTGCGGTAAACGATAACCCAAGTGTTGATGAACTTTCATCAGCTTTGGCGTTGACGCTTGCAATAAATAATTCAGGCAAGCATGCAACAGCAGTTGCGAGTGGTGAAATGCCAGATGCGCTAACTTTTTGCGCCCAGAAAAAAACTTTCGAACATTCGGTCGATTCTTTACGTGATTTTTATTATCGCTTTAAATAAAGAAAAAAAGCCGATCATTTACGCTACAAACTTGTTGGCGATCACGTTAAAATTTTCATTACGCCGTATCGTTCGGTGATTTCTGAAAAAGACCTCGAATTTGAACAAGGTGATTTTAATATTGATTTTGTTTTGGCGCTAAATGTTGAAAGCCAAGATCGACTCGATGGTGCTTTGGCAGCGCATGGTCGAATTTTTTTCACGATGCTTCAGTGGGAATTTTAACTGTTGGCGAAAATCAAACAAATCTTAACGGAATTCACTGGCACGATGAAAGTGCAAGCTCTTTAAGTGAAGTCACTGTTCAAATTATTGAATCTATTGGTAAAAAAAATCTTACTGAATCAGTCGCTACTGCGCTTCTAACTGGAATTGTTGCGGAAACTGATCGATTTTCAAACTCGAAAAGTAACGGCTGAAATTATGGGTCTTGCTTTCGAAAACTTATCGCATCTGGTGCTGACCAGCAACTTGTTATTTCGAAAAATTCGTGAAGCTGAAGAAAAAAGCAGGCGAATTTGCCGTTCAGAAGAACGCTAAAAATGGAAGAAGCACTGAAGAGCTTTCTGGCGAAAAAGAAGATAAAAAGCAAGTTTCGAAAAACCGAACAAAAACGCGATGGTGCTTTCGTAATTACTCATGAAGAAGCAAAAGCTAAAGAAGAATCTCAAGAGCCAGAAAAAGATAATGAAGAGGAACTTGAAGAGTCGCTTAACGACCTAAAAAAATATTAACACTGGAGTTAATGCTTTCTCAGAACTTGAAGATGGAGATTCTGAAGATGAAGAAGCTGAACAACCTCAAGAAGATTTTAAAGAAGTAGTTGAAGAGCCTAAAGAAGAGCCTGCTCAAAAAGAAGAATTTATTCCTCAGGCTCCAGTTCAGCCCGTAGTTGAGATTCCAACTCAACCAGTTGAAGCTACACCAGCACCAGCTGCTGAACCAAAAAGAAGCTCCAGCGCAAGAACAAAATAACGATGTGCCAGTTCAACAAGAAATTCAACAACCAGCTCCAGCTCAAAGTGTAGAAGGTTTAGTTGAAGCGCCGATTGAAAACTATGCGCCGGAAATTCCAGCTAGCGAGCCTTTCGAAAATCCGAATGCGTTTATTGCTGAAACTCCAGTTCAAGAGCAAGTTTTTGAACCAGCTCAACAAACTGAGATTTCTGTTCCAGCTTTTTGAAGCTCCCGCTCCAACTCAACCAGTTGAAGCTACACCAGCACCAGTTGCTGAACCAAAAGAAGCTCCAGCACAAGAACAAAAACAAGGTGATGAATATTATCACCCTAAGGATAATGCAGAAATTGTCAGTGGCTTAATGGGCGCTCAGCCATATTCACCTAGTGGAATTAAGCGAGAAGATAATACTGCTGCAACTTCAAACCCTGAAGATAACGATTATATTTTTAAAATCGTAAACAAACTCAGAATGCGGTTTATGAAGAACCAAAAGATAATAGCAATTTTTATACCCGAAACTAACGCTTATGCACAGGCCGCACCAGTTCAACCTCTTTCAAATTTCGAATCAAGCAATCCGATTTCGAACGAACAATATGCGGCAAGTAATCCGGTGCAAAAATTCAAATGATTTTTGCAATGCCAATGCCACCAGCTATGCCAGATTTTAACACGATGCCAATGCCACCAGAAATTCCAAATTTTGACGTAGCTCCAAGTCCAGCAGAACAGCCGGCAATGGGTGCACAAAATAGTGGCGATAAAATAATGACGGATCAGATTTACCCTAATGATCCATCGCAGTTTAGAATTCCAGGAATGTAAAATGGCGTTTTTCGAAAACGATAGCGGGCGAATCTTAATTGATAAGCCCGCTGGAATTACTAGCTTTGGTGTTGTGGCAAGAATTCGCCGTGTGCTAAAAAATGAGTTTGGTAAAAAAATAAAAGTTGGCCACATAGGAACGCTCGACCCTTTTGCGACCGGGCTTTTAGTTTTGCTATACGGTAAAGAAACTAAAAATGCAATGAGTCTCACCAAGCTCGATAAAGTTTATGAGGCTGAATTTACACTTGGCCAAATTTCCAGTACGGGTGATCCTGAAGGTGAGATTTCGAAATGTGAAAATTTTGAAATTCCAACTTTCGAACAGATTGAAAAAGAAATTAAAACTAACTTTTTGGGTAAAATTGAACAAACGCCGCCAGCTTTTAGTGCGATTAAAATTGATGGTAAGCGCGCTTACGATTTAGCACTGAAAGGGTGAAGATTTTGAAATTCCTAAACGCACGGTTGAAATTTTTTGATTTTGAAATTTTAAGTTATGATTTTCCAAAACTAAAAGTTCGCACGCATGTTTCGAGCGGGACTTATATTCGTTCGCTAGCAGAAGATTTGGGTAAAAATTTAGGGTTGCGGTGCGTTTTGTTCGCAACTTCGGCACGAAAAATTGCCGATTTTGATATTTCGAAAGCTAAAAAGCTTGAAGATTTTGGAATTTTAGATTAGTTTTTGCTTATTCTACTAAAAAAATGATATAATTTAAACAATGAAAAATGCAAAAATTCTTTGGATTGATTTAGAGATGACTGGTCTTGATCCACAAAAAGACCGGATTTTAGAAGTTGCCGCAATCGCGACAGATTGGGATTTTTAATGAAATCGCCACTTTTGAAAGTGCAGTTAAAGTTGATGAAAAAACACTCGAAAGCCGAATGGTTGGCGAGTTTTGGGATATTTATAGCGAAACGCGCGATGCTTTAAAATTACAAAAACTCTCGCGCTACGAAAAATTCACAAGAAGTTGAAGCGGACTTAATTAAATTTGTAGAAGAAAAATTTTGCGGAAGAACTTTCGAAAGGCGAAAAAGATTCTTTTTGGGTGGAAATTCAATTCACCAAGATCGCCGATTTATTCGTGCGGAATGGAAAAACTTGAAAAAAATGTTGCATTATCGAATGCTAGATGTTTCGGCGTGAAAGTTGTGATGAGTGCCAAGTTTAAACGGGTTTTTGCCAAGCCCGAAAACCACCGTGCGTTGGATGATATTCGCGGTTCGATTGAAGAGTTGAAATTTTATTTAAAAAGGGTGAAAAAAATAATGAATCAAGATGAAATTAGAGATTTTTTTGTTAACTTTTGACGCGGCAGAAGTTCGAAAAGATGAAGAAAATAAGCTTTGAAATTTTTGAAGTTAATTTCGATAAATTAGAAAAAATTTGGCAAGAAAAAAATGGCTGGGGAGCTTGGTGATTTTGAGCGTGAGACTGGTGAAAAAGATTCTTTCGAAAATTGCAGAAAGTGAAGATTCGAAAGCAATTTTTGCAATTATCCATGATGGCTCAAAACCATTAAACGTTGAAATGAAAACTGGTGCACAATTGGCGCGAATTTTGCGTGAAAAGGAGAGCGTGGTCCCTTCTAAATTAATGAACGAGCGTGATTGGAATTTGATTATTGGGCAAGGCAAGTTGCGGCCGATGAGCTTTGTGACTTATTGCGACTAAGTTATCGATTAGCTGTGAGTAGTTAACTATTGACAAAAATATATTTATATGGTAATATAGTAATTACCTCTTTTTGGGGAAATTATAGCCGTGCGGGCTTTAAACGCGGTACATTATATGACAAGAAGAAGAATTATTGACCACCACACAGCATATAGCGAAACGAAATGTGGGGTAAAGGCTCCTACTCAGAACAGGACGAATAATAGCCCAAATGAGCATTATGCTGTTGATGGAAACAGAAATAATGATGGGCAGTTAGCACGGTTGTCTGGACGAGGATATGCTGTTGATGGAAACAGAAATAATGATGGGCAGTTAGCACGGTTGTCTGGACGAGTTGACGTTGACGGTAATAGGAATGGTAGTGAAAGTGAGCCGGCATGGCGAGCGCAAACTGCGTGCTTTGGTGCATTCGATGGAAGTGCTCCTTGTGTTGCGCATCAAGAAGATCGTCGTTATGCAGACGATCGGTGGTAAAAATCTTATTGGTCTCGAAAGAGGCCTTTTTCATTTGCGAAAAAAATTTATAAATTTGATATAATCATAAGTAATATGAAACCAAATCAAGACTGGAATCAGAACGACCAAAATTATGGGTGTTCAACCGAATAATTTTCCTCAAAATCAGTATCCACAACAACAAAACTATGGTGGATACCCAAATGAGTTTGCTCAAAATGGGCAATTTCCTGCTGATCAGAATCAGCAGCAGTTTGGTGCTCCGTATCAAAACTATGGTGCTCAACAAAATTATCCACAATATCCAAATGGGTATCAAAACCAACCTCAATATCCACAGCAACCAGTGCAGAATCCGTCTGCTGCTCCAAATTTAATGCCAAACCAAAACTATAACGGTAGCTCTGCATCTGAGAATCCGTATACAGTTGAGTATTTGAATAAAATCTCGCCTAAAAAAAGGCTGTTCCGTTTTTGGACAAAGGGTAAGATTTTGGTTGCATCCGCACTTGCAATTGCGCTATTCTTTTGCAATTTTCATTATTGCAACTGCTGGAAAAAGTGATGATTCTACGCAGAAAGTTCTTCGGGCTTATTATAACGTTGTGAAGCTTAAAGAAATTACCGGGACGTATCAAAAGAAAATTAAAAGTTCAGATCTAGCAGCTGTGAATGCTGGAATCAATATTTCACTCAGTTCAGACGAGCAAATCTTGACAGAATACATGAAGAGCAAGAAAATTGATGTTCCGCGTGGTGATTCAAAAAGAAATCAGAAATTTATAAGCAAACTGAAACCGATTTTAATAAGCTTGATACAACTCTTGATGATGCGTTTTTGAATGCTACGATTGACGAAGTTTATTCTCGTGAAATGGCCTATCAGTTAGTTCGTGTTAAAAACTTGATTGTTCGTCATAAAAAAAGACAGCAGGTTCTGTGCAGAAAAATGTATGCAAAGATTGAGAAAAAAATCTTGAAGAATCTTCGAAAGCAACTTGAAAACTATAAGAAATAGAATATTCTAAAAGCCGCTTTTTCGAAAAGGCGACTTATTTTTATTTATTGATAATTTCTTCAACTATTTTTGTAAATCTGGAATCACTTCATCCTTGAACCAAGGATTTTTGCTTTGCCAAATATTGTTGCGAGGCGAAGGGTGAACGAGCGGAAAAATATTCCGGAAGATAAGATTTATAATTTTTAACGGTTTCGGTTAGCTTATCAGACGATTTTTGATTAAGATAATAATGCTGAGCATAATTACCAATTAAAATTGTCAATTCTATATCTGGAGCGAGAGCAAGAACTCGCTTGTGCCATTTTTCAGCAAAGCCTTTTCTTGGTGGCAGATCGCCCGATCTTCTGTGGCCGGGGAAATAAAAAAATCCATCGGAACAATAGCAAATAACCCCGAATTATAAAACTGTTCCTTACTTACGCTAAGCCATTCTCGAAGATTATCGCCACTAGGGTCGTTCCAATATAACCCTGATTCTTGAGCACGTATTCCTGGCGCTTGACCAACAATGTTAATGCGTGCAGTTTTTGGAATTGTAAAAAGCGGTTTAATTCCTTGTTTTGTGTAGCTATAATTCTGTGGATCGGCCATAATTTCGGCTGTAAGTTTTTCGATTGTTTCCATTTTTATTTTTCCTTTTCTAATTTTCATTTTAGCACTTTTAATTTTTAGCAAATCAAGAAATAGCATTTTTTTAGAATATTTTTCGACCCGTGGTATAATATAAACATGAACGATGCCAGAGAAGAAATTAAATCGCGAATAAGTATTGAAGATTTAGCTGGCAGAATATCTTGAGCTCAAGCGAACGGGGCGTAATTTTAAGGCGCTTAGTCCCTGGACGAATGAGCGAACTCCGAGTTTTATTGTTAGTCCGGATAAACAAATTTGGCACGATTTTTCATCTGGAAAAGGTGGTGATATTTTTGGTTTTATCATGGAAGTTGAGGAATGAATTTTCGTGAAGCATCTAGAATTTTTAGCTCGAAAAGCTGGTGTTGAAATTGAAACTTTCAATTCAAAACGTTCTAAAGAAATTGCCGAAAAAGAAAGAACGCCTTCGAAAAATTTTTACAAATAAGTTCTAATTTTTATCAGCATATGTTGATTCGTGATAAAAAGCTTTAAATTATGTTTTTAAAAACGCAAACTTTCGAAAAGAAATCGTGCAAGATTTTAAAGTGGGTTTATGCGCCAAACGGCCAAAAATATTAACGAACTTTTTACTTAAAAAAAGGTTTTTCGTTGAATGATATTCGTGACGCAGGGCTTTTAAATCGGTTTTGGCGGTGATATTTTTCGAAACAGAATGGTAATTACATTAAAAAGATGCGAGTGGTGAGCCGGTTGGGTTTACCGGGAGGATTATAGATGACGAACCGAATGCTCCCAAATATTTGAACACACCACAAACTCTGCTTTATGATAAGTCTTCGAACATTTTTGGACTTTCGCAAGCTAAAAATGAAATTCGAAAAACTGGTTTTGCGGTGGTTGTTGAAGGGAATATGGATGTGATTTCAGCCATCAAGTGGGAGTGGAGAATGTGGTTGCCACAGCTGGAACGGCTATGACAGTGAATCACCTCAAAAGCACTTAGTCGGTTCTCAAATGATATCCGCCTCTGTTTTGATAGCGATCAGGCTGGAATCAACGCTACCGAACGGGCGATTTCTTTAGGCCAGCAAGCCGGGGTTGAGCTTTCAATTATTACACTAGATCAATCTGCAGGTCAAGCAAAAGATCCGGATGAATTAATTCAAAAAGATATAGAACTATGGAGAAAAATCAATTTCGAATCCGCAGCCAGCAATGGAGTGGGTCTTTGATCAATATCAAAAGAGGCTAGATATTTCAACCGCAAAGGGTAAAAAGACTTTTTCCACAATTGCACTTAAACTTGTGGAAAACTTAAACGACCCTGTGGAAAAAGATTTTTACATTAATGAGATTTCGAAAAGAATTAGTGTTTCGAAAAGCAACGTTGCTCAACAAAATTGGCGAAGAAAAAGAAGCCTGAAAAACCAAAAAAACGGGTAAAAATTGAAAAACAGATAAGAAATTTGTTGACGATTTTTGTACGAAGACGATTTGCTTGCGCTTGCGATTAAAGGAGCCTCGGCTCGCTAAAATGTTGAGCGATTTAAAAGGGAATTCTCTACATGGCGAACAGCGGAATAAAAATTCTAGAAATATTGAAATCTGAAGATATGGAGCTATTGAAAAGCTTTGATGAATATGTTAAAATACTACTATTAAAAGCTGACGAACGGCTCGGAAATATTAAAGAAAGTGCAACCGATGAAATGAAGCGTTTGATTCAGAAAGTTAAAACTGAAAAATTTGCGAACACAAAAGAAAATCTTCAAGCCGAACTTGAAAATGCTGAAATTCAGGGTGATGAAAATTTAAAAACGAAGATTTTAAGTAAGATTATTGAATTAAATAAGGAGCTAAATAGTGGCAAAAGGTAAAAAGCAAGAAGGAACTTCCAGAAGAAATCTTAAACGAAGATGGTGTTGTTGATGCGACAATATCTCTTGACGAATTTGAACCGGATTTTCGAAGATCTTACTAACGAAGACGAAGAAAATATAACAGACGAAGATCTAATAAATAGTTCATATTCTGATGATATAACAGATGATAGCGTTCGTATGTATTTGCGTGAGATTGGTAAAATCCCACTCCTTTCGCTTGAAAAAGAAACTGAACTCGCTAAAAAAGCAATGGAAGGTGACCAAAAGGCAAAAGATAAAATGGCAGAAGCTAATATGCGCCTTGTGGTTTCGATTGCAAAACGATATTCTGGTCGTGGATTGGATTTGCTCGATTTGATTCAAGAGGGAAATACTGGTCTTCTTCGTGCTGTAGATAAATTTGATCCAAGTAAAGGTTTTAAGTTCTCGACTTATGCAACTTGGTGGATTCGACAGGCGATTACTCGTGCGATTGCCGATCAGGCGCGAACTATTCGAATCCCTGTCCACATGGTTGAAACAATCAATAAACTTATGCGAACATCTCGCCGATTAACACAAGAACTTAATCGTGAACCAACTAATGAAGAACTTGCTAAAGAGATGGACATGGATGTTGAAAAAGTTGAATATATCCAGAAAATTAAGCAAGATATTACTTCGCTAGATGCGGGAATTGGCCGCGATGGGGAAGAAGGTGAAGAATCAACATTGGGTGATTTTATTGAAGACGAAGATACTGCAAGCCCAGAAGAATCAGCGACAGTTCAACTTCAAAAAGAGCAAGTTCGCGATATTCTTTCAACACTTTCAGACCGTGAGCGTAAAATCCTCGAAATGCGTTTTTGGACTGAACGGCACAAAGAGCCATACGCTTGAAGAAGTTGGTCTTGAATTTGCAGTTACTCGTGAACGAATCCGCCAAATTGAAGCAAAGGCATTAATGAAGTTGAAGAAGCATAAAGATTCGAAAAAAACTTCATGAATATTTGGATTAAAGTGGTGGAGAAAGGTTTAAAATGAAGGAAAAACTTATACGAATTGCACCAATCTTGCTAATTATCGCGATTGCGATTCTTTCGATCATAACTGTTGTTACAGTAGTGAATGCGCTTATGAATGGTGGAAATAATAATCAATCACAGCAGGCTGGAGATGATTCTTCGAAAGAAGAAGATAAATCGGTTAAAGATTTATTAAGTGTTGAACAGAATCGTAGTGTTAAAATGGCGGTTCGAGGACCAATTGTGGCTCAAGAAAACTTTCGATCTTATACTGTTGAAGTGTCTCCAACTTATCGTAAGCTAATAACTTATAAAGGATATCTTGATGAAGTCATTAAGGAAGTGAATTTGGGAAATAACTCAGAGTCGTATACCCAATTTGTGAATGCACTTAATAAGGCTAACATGATGAAGGGTGTTGCTTTTTAGTGGTGCAGCCGATGATCTTGCTGGGGTTTGTGCTACAGGACACCTTTATGATTTCTCAATTTTGAAAGACGATAATGTGCAAAAACATCTTTGGACTACAACTTGTGCAGGTTCTAAAGGTTCATTATTAGCAAACAATAAACAGCTTCAGAATTTGTTTATTTCGCAAGTTCCAGGGAATGAGCAAATTGTGCGCGATCTTGGAATTAATGAGAACAAACGCTAAAGTTCTATTTTTCGATTGTTTTGGAGTGCTGGTTTTACGCCAGCCTTCTTCGGAACGTATTTTTGAATATGTCTGGAAAAAGATGAAAATATTCTAAATTTTATCCGTCAACAGAAGGCTAATGGCTAAAAATCGGAATTATTTCTAATGTCGCACAATATCAATTTGATGAGTTTTTCGAAAAAAAGAGCAAACGGAACTTTTCGATTTTTAGTGTTATCTGGTGAAGTTGGGGTACGCTAAACCAAATCCAAGAATTTTTAAAATTGCAATCGAAAAGAGTAATGTTCTACCGAGCGAAAATAGCTTTTTCGATGATTCAATTTTGAATGTTGAAGCCGCCCAAAAATGGGAATTCAGGGATTTTTATATAAAAATTAGGGAAGATTTTTCAAAGGAATTTAAGGAGGATTAATGCCAGAATTACCAGAGGTAGAGACTGTTGTTAGGGGATTGAATCGACTAATTTTAAAAAGAAAATTTTGAAAGTAAAACACGATTGGCCTAAAAAGTTTTTCCAAATTCACCAAAAAGATGTTGAAGATTTTATGGTTGGTGCTGAGATTTCGAAAGTTAGTCGTCGGGGAAAAAGCTATTATTTTAAAAATTAAATAATGAATATACGCTTGTGACCCATCTTCGAATGACGGGTCAAATGGTTTATCGGGGTGAAGAGAACTGAGGAGCAGGTCACCCGAATGAAGATTTTCTAATGATCTCACTGAATAAATCAACTCGTGTTGAAATTGATTTTTGAAGATGGAACGAAATTATTTTTTTAATGATCAACGTAAATTTGGTTATATGAAATTATTGCCAGATTTTGAAGTTGAGCTTTACCATTTTTTTCAAAAATTAGGGGCCAGAACCGCTAGAGGATAATTTTACGGTGGAAGTTTTAAAGGAGCAACTTTCAAGAAAAAGAAAAAGCATGGTCAAGCCAGCAATTTTGAGATCAAAGTGTTATTGCGGGTGTGGGGAATATTTATGCCGATGAAGCTTTTGTGGCGAGCGAAAATTCATCCTGAAACTCGAATCGAAAATCTTTTCGAATCTGATTTTGTAAAAGTGCACGAAGCTATTCGGTTTGTGATGAATAAATCAATCGAAAAGGGTGGTTCAACAGATCGAAAACTACGTTAACGCTGATGGCTCACGCGGAAATTATCTTGAATATGCTGCGGTTTATCACAAGGACGGCCAACCTTGCAAAAGATGCGGAACGGAAATTTCAAAAATTCGAGTTGGTGGTCGAGGTACGCATTTTTGCCCAAATTGTCAAAAAATAAAGAAAGAGCTTGAAAAATAATGCTTTAGCGGAAAAACAACAATTCTTTATGGCGAAAATTCTTATGAGCGAACTGCGAAACTCGCTCAAATGAAAAAGGATGCTGAAAAATCTGGATTTGAGATTCAAAAACAAGAAAATTGATGGGCTTTCGAAAAAGTGATTTTGTTAATTTAATTTGCGGAATTAGTCTTCTGGCGGAAAAGCGGTTTGTTTATATTCGAAATTTGAGTGAGAATTCTGAAATTTGGCAAAATCTAGGCGAAATTCTCCCGCGGATTTCTACCGATGTTCATTTGTGTATTATTGAAGATAAAATCGATAAACGTTCAACTGTTTATAAATCAATTTCGAAAATTGTTGAGCTTTATGAATTTAAAGCTATTGCCGCAAAAGATTCGAAGAATTTAGCTGAATTTGCGCGCGCTTTCGGTAAAAAACTCGGGTTGAAAATTGATAACAAAACGGCAAATTTCTTAATTTCGTGGGTTGGATTGAATGAATGGTCGATTCGTGATGCGATCGAAAAAATGGCGCTAATTGGTGAAGCGAACGAGCAAAATATTCGTGAATTTGTGCCGCAAAATGTTGAAAGTAATGCTTTTGCGGTTTTCGAAATGATGCTTTCGGGCGATATTTCAGGTTTACAAAAAGAAATTTCAAAATTAAAAAATAACAGATGGGGAAGAGGGCGCTTATAAGTTTTTTTGGGCTTAATCTCAACGCAAAGTTTTTAATTTTTCGGCCTTAAAAATTGGCAAAGTTCAGGTAAAACAACGGCAGAAGTTGCAAAAGAGATTGGTGCGAATTCTGGGCTTTAGGAAAACTCGATAATTTTTGCGCAAAAATATAAGCAATCAACAACTTGCAGTAATTGTTTTCGAAAAATCTCGCAAATTGATGAAGTTATTAAAAGTGAAAAATGTTGATGTTTGGGCAATGATTGAATCAACATTAATTGAGCTAGCAATATTTTTAAAACCGTTAAAAAAATAAGTTTTCGAAAAATATTTTTGTGATATAATATAAAAAGATTATGGCTAAAAACAAGTGAAAAAGCAAAGCTAAAAAAGCTCCGGCTCCAAAACAAAGTGTTTTACCGGCTGGATTTTGGTCGCAAGTTAGTGCGGTTCTTTTGATTGCGTTTTCATTTTTCTTAATTTTGAGCTGGTTTGGTGCTGGCGGTGCGCGCTACAGCCATTCACCAGGGATTTCTTGGTTTTATGGGGTGGGCTGCATTTTTTTGTGCCGGCAGTTTTAATCTTTTATTTCGGTTGAAATTTTTCCGTGATGAACAAAACCGTTTTCCAGGCTTAAATACTTTTGGTCTTGTACTCATTTTATTCTGGCTTAGTGGATTTTTTGGATTATTCAGAACTTCTGCTGGAATGCATTATGGCGGTTGGAGCGGTGAAATTTCGAATAAAATTATGTTAGCAATGGTGAACTCTGTTGTTGCGGCGATTATTTATTTGCTTTTGATTTCAATCACATTGCTTTCGATTTTTGCGAGTTTCACCAATAGTTGTGATTAAGAAAAATTAGTGAGATGCTTAGAACTAGCGATTTTGCTAATGAATCTAAAAATGCTAAAGTCTTTGAAAAAGCTAAAGAAGCAATGCTTTTCGAAAAAGGCTGAAGATTTGAATAATACCGAAAAGCCAGAAATTAAGCTAAATGCAGGTGTTGCGGTTTTGGATAAAAAATCACGCGAAAAGGCTGAGCAGAAAGAGAAGAAGGGCTTGATGCGAATTTCGAAAGCTAAAGAAAATTCTACTGAAGATTCGAAAAAGCTGAAAACCATGCGCCAATTTTTGATGATTCGAAATGGCAAGCGCCAGGTTTCGATTTGTTGGAACATTCACAAAACCCGGCCGATGCTGGCGATGTTGAACAGAATGCACGAACAATTAAAGATACGCTTAGCGAATTTAATATTGATGTTGAAATGGAAGCCGCAAATATTGGTCCACGAGTAACACAATATACTTTAGTTCCGCAAAGTGGTGTAAAGCTAAGCCGAATCGAAAATCTTAGCGATAATATTGCGTTAAATTTAGCCGCAGAATCAATTCGTGTTGAAGCACCGATTCCAGGAAAACGAGCAGTTGGCGTGGAGATTCCAAATCTAAAATCTGCTGATGTTCGACTTTTTGGAGTTTTAGATTCTAAAGAATGGCGAAACGCTCGAGATCCATTAACTTTTGCAATTGGTAAAGATATCGCTGGTCATCCGGTTGTGGGCAATCTTTCGAAAATGCCGCATCTTTTGATTGCTGGTCAAACAGGCTCTGGTAAGTCTGTTATGATGAACGCATTACTTACAAGCTTGCTTTATCGACATTCACCAAGTGAGTTAAAGCTAATCATGGTTGACCCGAAAGTTGTGGAAATGACAGCTTATGAGGATATTCCGCATCTGTTAACGCCAATTATTAATGATTCCGAAAAAGCGCTTTCGGCTCTTAAGTGGGCGGTGAACGAAATGGAGCGTCGTTATCGTGTTCTGGCTGATGAAAAAATAAAAGAAATTAAAAGCTATAACAAGCATGTGATTTCAAAAAACGAGAAGATTAAGAAATCGACACCTGAAGGCGAAGAGCCTAAATTACTCGAGCCATTACCTTATATCGTAATTGTTGTGGATGAGCTTGCCGACTTGATGATGGCAGCATCAAAGGACGTTGAAGCTATGATTGTGCGAATTGCACAGAAGGCTCGTGCTGTCGGAATTCACCTTGTTCTGGCAACTCAAAAGCCAGTTGTTAGCGTTGTGACTGGTTTGATTAAAGGAAATGTTCCTAGCCGAATTGCGTTTAAAGTTGCAGCAAACGGTGATTCTCGCACAATTCTCGATCGCGGTGGTGCTGAAAAACTTCTTGGAAATGGTGATATGTTGTTCTATATGAATGGTGCGCCAAACTTAAAGCGTGTTCAAGGTGCTTGGGTTACAGATGAAGAAGTCTTGCGAGTTACAAACTTCATTCGCTCGCAAGGGCCACCTCAATATAATGACGAGGTTATCTCACAACAAGTTCAACCTGGAGCTATGGGTGGAGTAGTGATGAGCGGTGGAAGTTCTTCTACAGATGAAACTTTTTGAAACGGCTGTTAAACTCGTTATTGAGGCAAGAAAGGCTTCAACGAGCTATTTGCAACGACGTCTTGGAATTGGATATGGCCGTGCTGCGAAATTAATTGATGAAATGGAGGATCGTGGAATTGTTGGTCCGCCAAATGGCTCAAAGCCACGCCAAGTGCTTGTTTCTAGCTATGAAGAAATCGGTGAATAATTCGCCGATTTTTTATTTTCGAAAGATATGTTTTCGAAAAAGGATAGTTTAGCGATGTCTTCTTGATTTTTCTCTTTTAAAATGATATAATTTAGAGGAATATTAGCTCAGCTTATTTGAAAAGAATAGGCTTTTAACCAAAGGAGTAAAAATGAAGGATTACGAACTTACAGTTCTTATTCATCCAGATTTCGAAAAACGATCTTGACAAAAGTTCTAGATAAAAATTCGAGGTTTGGTTGCTGCTAATGGCGGTGAAATTGCAAAAGAAGACAACTGGGGTAAGAAAAACTTGCTTACACAATTAAAGGTCAAGATTTTGCAACTTATGTTGCTATGGATCTAAAACTTCCAGCAACTGCACCACTAAAAAATTAGTAACACTTTGAATATTACTGACGAAGTTTTGCGATATTTGCTTGTTAAAGCAGAAGAGCGACCAGTTGTAGAATCAGAAGAAAAATAATTTTTTAAGAATAGGATAGAATTATGGCTTTTAATAAAGTAATACTAATGGGAAATCTAACTGCAGACCCAGAACTCGAACAACTCAAGTGGTCAAAATCTAGCAAGTTTCACTCTTGCAATCAACCGAACTTGGAATAACGCCAATGGTGAACGCCAAGAAGAAACAAGTTTTATTAACTGTACTGCTTTGGGGAAAGACTGGTGAAACAATTTCGAAATATGTTTCGAAAGGTCGCCAATTGCTAGTGAGTGGTCGTTTGCAACAACGAACTTGGCAAGATAAAGATACTGGAAAGAATCGAAGCGCAATTGATGTTGTAGTTGAAGAATTTAGTTTTGTTAGTGATGGTAGTCGTGGTGGAAATTCTGCTCCTACTGCTAAAGCTGAAGAACCAACTGTTAGCGACGACTTTTCAGATGAGCCAATTGATCTATCTGATATCCCATTCTAAATTTAAAAAGGAGTTAAAAATGGCTAAACGATTTAAACGAGAAATCCCAGCGTATTTTTGATTACCGAGATGTTAAAAACTTTGCAAAAAAATTTGTAAACATCTATGGTCAAATTGAGCCAGCTACAAAAACTGGTTTGAGCGCTAAACAACAACGACAATTGACAGTTGCTATCAAACGTGCACGTCACTTGGCATTGTTGGCATTCGTAACAAATGCTTAATTAAATTTTCGAATCTTCCTCGCTCAAAACTGGGTGGGAAGATTTATTTTAAAAATATTTTAGGGAGGAAAATGTATCAACCAACTGATTTGAAGAAAGGTGTAGTTTTTCAGCTTGATGGTCAACCATATCGCGTAGTTGAATATAACCAAAAAGTTGTAGGTCGTGGTGGAAGTATCGTAAGCTTAAAAATTAAAAACCTTATCACAGGTGCTTTGTTGCCTAAAACTTTTAAAGGTCAAGATAAAGTTGAGCCTGCAGAAGTTACAAAACAAGAAAGTTCAATATCTTTATAATGATGGCGAAGATTTCCATTTTATGGATCCGAAAACATTTGAACAATTTCAACTTTCGAAAGACATTATAGACGATGCTGCAGGTTATCTAAAAAGAGGCAGAAGAACTAAATCTTCAATTCTTTGATGGAAAAGTTATTAATGTTGAATTACCTAAAAATGTTTGGCTTAAAGTTGTTTATACTGAGAATGTGGTGAAGGGTGATACAACTTCAAGCGTTCTAAAAGATGCTGAACTCGAGACTGGTATAACTGTTAAAGTTCCTGCATTTATTAAAAGAAAATGATGTTATTTCAGTTGATACTTCGACTGGTGAATATCGAGAACGACAAAAATAATTAGGTTAATATAAAAATAGGCTCAAATTTCAGCCTATTTTATATTGTATAAAAATATTGAACAGCATATGATTGCTGGAAATTATATTAGAAATATAGTATAATATAAGATATGAAAATCAGATTAGACAATCTATTAGTAGACAGAAAAATGGTTGAGAGTCGCTCCCAGGCTGAAAGCTATATAAAAGCTTGGTAAGATTACAGTTGATGGTGTTAAGAGAACTAAAACCAGGTTTTTGTTGATGTCGATTCTGAGTTGAAAATCCTTCAACGAGTTCAATATGTATCACGGGCAGGATTGAAACTAGAAAGTGTAGCTAAAAATGCGAATCGATTTTCGTAATAAAACGGTTCTAGATGTTGGCTCGAGTACGGGAGGGTTTTACGGATTATTCTTTGAAGAATGGTGCTAACAAAGTTATTGCTGTTGACGTTGGTACAGATCAGTTGCATCCAAAAATAAGGTTGAACAAAAAGTTGAACTACATGAGAAAACGGATATTCGAAACTTTAAAACAGATCAGAAAATCGACGTGGTAGTTATTGATGTTAGTTTTATATCTATAAAGGGAAATTCTTCCAAGTGTCGTAAACCTTTCTAATAAGAACACAAAAAATAGTGGCAATGGTCAAACCGCAGTTTGAAGCGGGGAGAAACGGAACTGTTAATGGCGTTGTAAAAATAACTCTTACCGTAGAAAAATTCTTCAAGATTTTTGAAAATTGGTGCCGTTCAAATAATTTATACATAGAGAATAAAAGAGACAGTGAAGTTAAAGGAACGAAAGGTAATCAAGAAAGATTTTATATTCTAAGGAAGACGAGCAAATAAAAGACCGAATTCATCGGTCTTTAGTTTTATACATTGAATCTAAACTCAACAACATCATTAGGGGACATTACGTAATCCTTGCCTTCGGTTCGAATTTTACCGTGGTTTTTAGCTTCCAGTTCGCTACCGCATTCCACTAAATCGTTGTAATTTATAACTTGTGCAGCGATAAACCCTCTTTCAAAATCTGTATGGATAACGCCAGCTGCCTGTGGTGCAGTCCAGCCTTTTTTGATTGTCCAGGCGTGCACTTCTTTTGGTCCAGCGGTCATGTAGCTTTGTAATCCTAGAGTATCGTAAGCTGCTTGGATCATTTGGTTGAGCCCAGTTTCTTTTACTCCATAGCTTTCGAGTAAATCTTTTGCATCATTTTCGTCTAATCCCTTCAATTCTTCTTCGAGTTTTGCGCAGACAAAGATAGATTTTGCGGGTAGAACCATTTTTGCAAGTTCACTTTTTTTCGCGTCATCGACTAGTGTATTTTCGTCAACGTTAAAGGCGTAAATTACAGGCTTAGCTGTTAATAAGTGTAAATCAGCAATAGCTTCTAAGTCTAAATCTTTTATACTTGATAATACATTTCCAGATTGAAGTCGTTCAAGTAATTTGTTCAAGTAGTCGGCTTGTTTCCTGAGAGCTGGCTTAGCTTTTGCTTCTTTTTGAAGCTTTGGTAGCCGGTTTTCAATAGTCTGAATGTCTGCTAGGATTAGCTCAGTATTAATAACTTCAATGTCGTTTTTTGGATTAACTTCATTTGATACGTGGACAATATCGTTATTTACGAAAGCTCGGACGATATGAACTATCGCGTCGCATTGGCGAATATTTGCGAGAAATTTATTTCCCAATCCTTCGCCCTTTGAGGCTCCTGCTACCAATCCAGCAATATCAACAAAAGTTACTGTTGCTGGAATAATTTTTTGTGAGCCGTAAATTTCGGCTAGCTTATTTAGACGAGTATCTGGAACTGGAACAATTCCTGTATTTGCTCAATTGTTGCAAAAGGTGAGTTTGCAGCTAAGATATCATTATTTGTTAGTGCGTTAAAGAGTGTTGATTTTACCAACATTTGGTACCTTAACGATTCCAATACTGAGACTCATATTTCTCCTTGTTTAATAAAAAAATTCTTAATGATTATTATATCATATTTTAGCTTTAACTTATAATTTTCGGGTTATTAATGGTCGCTAAAACTCTTGATTTTTAATTATGTTTATGTTAAAAAATGTAAGCATGATTAATATAAAGGGTGTGGGCGATTTCTTCTCGTTAGATATTGGGAACGAATGCGATTCGTGCCGTCCAGCTTTCGAAAGCTGGAGAAAAACTCTTGGAATTGATGGTCTTGGATATACTCCAGTCGACCCTCAATTAGTTTTGAGTAATTCTGATGAAAAGTCGTCGTCGTTTGGGGAAATTATCTCAACGATGATCGGCCAGAGCGACATTAAAACGAAAAATGTAGCGATTAGTCTTCCGTCCCAAAGACATTCACAACAATTTTCGAAGTTCCTAAGCAAGACGTTAAGGAACTGCAAAAAAACGTTAGCTATCAAATTGATCAATATGTTCCGATGGCTATTGATGATGCTCAGGTTGACTGGGCGCTTCTTGGAGAATCTCTATCTAACCCAGATTCTCTAGAGATTTTTGCTCGTAAGCACTTCAAGAACTTCAGTGAAGAGAAGATGGAGTTCGTTGAAGGTCTAGGTTTGAACGTTATTGCGAGCGAGCCTGATTCACTAGCAATGACTCGAGCACTTTATTCGGGTAGTCAAATGGTCAAGCGCAATTAATTATTGATATGGGTGAGATATCAACTGATTTATCGATTGTGCATCAAGGTGCACCAAGAGCTTGTCCGAACAATTCCAATAGGTATTTTCGAGCCCTAGATTAAATCTGCAACACAAAACTTGAATATTAAAGAAGACCAAGCACGACAATTCATTATGAAATTTGGTCTTGCTCAAGAATAAAGCTTGAAGGCCAGGTATTTCATGCTATTGAAATTACGCTTGAAAATTTTGTTCAAGAAATTGCTAAGTCTATTAAATTCTTGGGGACAAAATATCAAAAATGTTCAAGTTGGGTCGATTGCGCTTTCAGGGTTATTCTGAATTGTACCACAAATGCCTGAATATGTTTCTTCGAAAACAGGAATTCAGTCATATTCAGCTAACCCATTCCAAAATGTCAATGTCCCAGCAAAAATACCAACAACAGGTTGCGAGCGTTGGTAATGAATTTTGCCGTAGCAATTGGTTTAGTAGAAAGGAACAATAAATAATATGGTTGAAATTAATCTTTTACCAGATGTTAAGCGCGATCTTCTTAAAGCGCAACGACTTCGAAATATTGTTACTTTCGCATCTATTATCATTGGTGCTGCAATGCTTGGCGGTGTAATTTTGTTGTTTTTGGTTACTCAAGGTCAACAGATTTTTATGGGCTTGAAAAAAGACGAAATCTCAAGCAAATTTAGCGATATGCAAAAAATTCAAGATGGTGAAACTGCAGCAACGCTTCGAAATCAGCTTAATGCTATTCAGAAGATTCGTGAAGCATCTCCAAATGTTTCGCGATTGCTTAGTACAGTTATTCCAGCAATCAAGACTACTGGTGAAAATGAAGTTAAGTTTTCATCAATAAATTACGACCCAGGAACACGCATAGTTTCGATTGAAGGGGAAACAAGCAACGGATTTACCGCTCTTGAAGCTTTCATTAAGACAATTAAATATTCGCAGGTAATCTATAATGGTGGTGATTCAAAATGTAAATCATCAGATATCGAAAACAATGCTGATATCTGTAAACTTGCTGAAGAAGGTTCTGTTGTTCGAACTGAAAGTTCAATCGGTGTAAATGATCAAGGGTCAGAATATTCTACGTTTCGCCGTAAAACTTTAAGATTAACGAGGATGCTCTAAAATTCTCATCAAAAGATTTTGCAATTAAATCTCTTGGAAAGAAGAATGTTACAGACTCGACAGTTCAAATTCCTGCTGGAATCTTTACGCAAAGCTCAAAGAAAGACTCTGAAAAGGAGAATAAATAATGGGTGAGAATAAAGAAGTAGCTTTTTTGAAGCGAAATGCTATTAATAAAGCAAATCAAACGATGTTTTTAGTTGTTGCTGGTGCAGCATTGATTGCTGGTGCATCGGTGGTCGGAATGATTTATCTTTTTAGAATTTACAGCTTTAATATCAAAGTTTTTGACTGAGCAAGATAAGAGCATTTCTACAATTACGCAGAATATCGAAAACATTAATGATCTGAAAGAGCGATTAGGGTCCTTAGAGACCAACGAGAGCCTAAATGAGAAAAATCTAAAATCAAATGCTGATGATGGTGGTTTGCGTGTTATTGCTGATGCGCTTCCTGATAGCGAAAATGCTTCAGGCCTTGGCTCAGCTTTACAGAAGAGAATCTTTTCCGATGGTGGTGACGCTCGATGCATTCAACATTGAATCCTCTGATTCGAATAGTTTAAGTACTTCATCTTCAACTTCGGTATCTAGCGAGAGCAGCAATATCCCTGAGGGCGTAAAAGATATCCAATTTACGGCATCAATTTCTGCCTCTTTCCCAAATGAAGGATCGCCAGAAGATATTAAGAACAAAGAAACTGCGACTCATAACAATATAGTTAATACTCTTCAGAAGATGGAGAAATCTATTCGTGCTATTAATGTTACAAGCTTTTTAAATTCGAACGATCAATAAAATAAGTTTACTTTGACGCTTAGCGCTAAATCTTATTACTATCCTAAATATGTAATGACACTTGATAGCACTAAAGTTAAAAGCTGATGATGCCAAATCCAGCTACAACTACAAGCGGAACTGGCACGCAGACCAACTCAACAACAACATCGGAGGATCAAAATAATGAAGAAAACTGATATCGCAATGATTGTTTTGATTGCCGGCATTAGCGTTCTTGTGTCATATCTTGTGATTAACTCGATTGCACAAGGTGGTTTTAGCGAACAAAGCTATGAAGTTAAAACAACCAAACCAATTTCTAAGAATATGTTGAACCGAGCAATGAAATCTTTAATGGTGACGCTATTAACCCAACGGTTCAAGTTAATATCGGACAATAATTAAAAATAATAATTTTTAGAAGAATATAATGACATTACTAACCAACGATATTCAAGATGAGGCTCAAAACTCCTTGTAGAAGAGGGGCTTGTTCAAGAATCTAAAATTGAGTTGGCTATGAAAGAGCTGGTTTGATAATCAGTCTCTAATGTCATGTATGATTGAGCACAAACTTCTAGATAATGAAAATCCTTGTTCATGCGACTCTCACGTATCAGAATTCCATGTGAATCTTGAAAATACGACATTCCACAAGAAACGCTCGATTTAATTAGTGTTGATATTGCAGAAAGAAATATGGCTGTGCCGATCGCGGAAGTACAGGGGAAGAATCGCCGTAGCGATGCTTGATGCGACAAATATTCAGGCTGTCGATTATCTTTCGAGTTTAATTCAGCGCCACTCTAAAAGTATTTATGGCGAGCCAAAACTCCATTAAAGCATGTTTTGGATCAATATAAAACAGACCTTTCGGGTGTTGATGCTTTAGCTGAGAATGTTGATGCGCAAAAACAGGCTGAAGCGGAGATCGAAGCGTCAAGTTCAGACGATTGTTCAAGATTCACCAATCTCAAGGCGTTAAATACAATTTTGGAATATGCGCAGTTCGTGCGAGCATCCGATATTCATCGAGCCGCTCGAAATCTCTAAAAATTCGCTGTCGAATCGATGGCGTTTTGCGTGAGATAATGAATCTTCCGAAAGCGATTGAGCCAGCTTTGATTTCACAATTAAAAATTCTTTCAATTTGAATCGATGAACATTTCCGAATTCCGCAAGACGGTCAGTTTGCTGTGGCAGTTGGCGGAAAAGAGTCGACCTTCGTATCGCTATCTCTCCAGTTGTTTGGGGTGAGCGGGTAGTGATTCGTTTGCTTGACAAAACAGGGTAACTCATTTAATCTTGAAGATATGGGTTGTGCCGGTCGAGCGCCTGAACAATCCTAAAAGGAATCTCGGCGCCAAAATGGAATGGTTTTGACCTCTGGTCCAACAGGTTCTGGTAAGTCAACTTGTCGCTTTACGCTGTGATTAAAAGATTAAAGATGATTCGGCTAAATATTATTACACTGAAGATCCGGTTGAATATAAGATGGATGGAGTTAATCAAATTCAGGTGAACGCCGAAGTTGGTCTAACTTTCGCTGCTGGTCTTCGTTCCATTTGCGTCTTGACCCGGACATTGCTGATGGTTGGAGAAATCCGTGACGTGAGACTGCAAACAGCCGTGCAATGCAGCGCTTGCGGACACTTGGTTTTCTCGACATTGCACCCGCTCTGCCGGAATTCTTCCGCGTTTTGATTGATATGGGAATCGAACCCTTCTTGATTGCTTCAACGGTGAGATACGATTATTGGTCAGCGTTTGGTGCGTCGAGTTGCGCCAGCGCACCATCTTCACCACTTCAAACGCAAAGTATCAGAAACCGTTGGTCTTATTGCCAAAACGCCATGAAGAAGTTGAGAGAGTTTCTGCCGATCTTCGTTATAAAATCTACGCTCATCGATCAAAATCTTATACTCTTGTGAAAGGGTCGCGATACCACAAACACCAGGTGGATATCAAGGTCGTGCAGGTTTGTATGAGGTTATGGAGGTGACAGAAGAGATTCAGCAGTTGATCATTAAAACGCAACTTCGCAGGGTTCAAAAAGTTGCGATACGCAGAATGATTACAATGCGCCAAGATGGTTATCTCAAAGCATTAACAGGAATCACTACAATAGAAGAAGTAAACAGGGTTTGCGTCTGATAGCCGCATAAAGGAGAAATAGTGAATCAAAAGTTGAGTGAAATTTTGCTGAAGAAATCGTTCGAAAAATACGGAGAGCGACCTTCATTTTACAAGTTGGTTTGCCACCAATGATGCGCCCTGGACGGTGTTTGACGGCATTCCCAGGTATAACCGCTACGTGCTGAAGAGGTTGAACGGTTGGTTTTGCTATTCTTGACGACGATCAACAAAAAGTCTCGATCAAAGATAAAGATTCGACTTTTCTTCTTTCGCTTTTTGGCGATCTTGGTCGTTTTCGGTACGATGCTTTTCCTGAGCGCGAAATTTAGCACTATTGCGTTTGATTCCAGAATCAGATCAAAAACAATTGCAGAGCTAGGTAGCCACCAGTCATTCAATCCTTTGCGGTTTCCACGAGGATTAGTTTTGGTTACGGGTCCAACAGGTTCTGGTAAGTCAACAACTTTGGCGCATTGATTGATAAACATAACGAAAAGCTCAGCATATCATTACAATTGAAGACAATTGAGTTTACACAAATCAAAACGCTCTGCAATTGTTCAGCGTAGAGTTCATTGATGATACATATTCATTCTCGGCTGCGCTCGAAAGTGCACTTCGTCAGGACAGATGTTGTTTTGATTGGTGAGATGCGTGATCTCGAAACTACTTTCTGCAGCGATTACAGTGCGAACTGGACGCGGTGTTTGCGACTCTTTACACTAACTCCGCTTTGCAATCTATCGATCATTATGATCGACGTTTTCCCGCCATCAACAACCTCAAATTCGTTCCAACTTGCAAACGTATTCGAATTTGTGCTCAACGATCGCTGCCCGCGATCGGTGGTAGTCGAGTTGTCGCGGCTGAGTTATGGTTGCAAACCTGCAATTCGAAATATTATTCGTGAAGGTAAATCTCACCAACTTGATACAATAATCCAAACTGGTGGAGACCAGGGGATGCAGACAATGGATCGTACGCTTGATGGCTTGCAATCTGGTGTGGTAACGCTGATGATCGCGTGAGTTCGCAGTTGATTTAGTTGAGTTGAAAGATTAATGAGAGGCTAAAATGAAAAAATCTTACAAGTAAAAAGATAAGGTTACTGGAAAGATTGTTAAAGGTGAAATTTTCGGCAGATAGCAAACGCGCTGCCGGAAAAGCTGATTGATCAAGGGTATATTCTTCAAGATGATATCTATGAAGTTGGTCGAAGAATCAGCTAAACCGATTTTGACATCGATTACAACTAAAGATAAAATTGTTTTCACTCGTCAGTTTTGCTACTCTGATTGGTGCCGGTTTGCCACTAGCCCTAGCTCTTCGAACAATTTCAGAACAGACTGAAAAATAAATGCGTTCGAGTTATTGATGAAATTTTGCTTCTGATGAGAGTGGTTCGAGGTTTGAATGCTTTTTCGAAATTTCGAGAAGTTTTCGATAAGGTTTATCTTGCCTTGATTGCTGCCGGTGAAATGTCAGGAACACCTGACGAGATCTCTTCGCGCGTATTGCAACACAACAAGAAAAAGATGCTGCAATGATGAGTAAAATTCGGGAGCTTTAACTTATCCAATTATTGTGCATGTAGTTAGTGCACTTGTGGTATGGCTCATGATGGTTCAGAGTTGTGCCTAGGTTAAAGCAGCTCTATAAAGATATGCACCAAAGCTTTGCCAATGGCAACAGAAATCACCCTAGGTCAAATTTCAGACTTTATGATTAATTTTTGGTGGCTTGTCATTATTATCGCTGGTATTGTGAGTGTATTTCTTCCGTCAATATCTTAAAACTGAACCAGGAATTAGATTCGCTGCAAACTTCAAATTGAATGTTCCACTTCTTGGCCCTGCTTTTCGAGCTATGTAGCTCGATTCCGCGAACTGGTCAGCTTTTGCTTTCAACTGGCGTTCAAATGCTTGATATGTTGAATATTTGTGGCGATGCGATGAATAACGTTGTTGTTAAGAAGAGTGTTGATGACGCCGCTAAAGCTCGTTCAGAATTGGTAGAGTCTTTCTGAATCACTAAAGGTAAGGATTACATCTTGGATGCGGTTCCACAAATGATTAATATTGGCGAACAATCTGGTAAAATCATGAAATGCTTGGCAAAACAGCTCAAGTTTATGAAGACGAGACTAGACACGAACAAATTAAAAAGCAATTTTCAACTTTGATTGAACCTATCTTGATGGTTGTAATGGCAGTAATGGCCGGTGGTTTGATTGGTGCGATCTTGTTCCCAATCTACTCATTAGTTGAGTTTAATTTTCGAAAGGAAGAGGTGGAGGTACCTCATTAAGTTTATGTTTTTGGGGCGCTCGGTGCTGTTTTTGTGGCAGTTTTGCTGTAGCTCAAGTTTGGCAGTTATGTGCCAAGCAGCTCAGATGAAAAAGCTTCTGGCGATCGACGCCGTCGATGGAAAGAAAAACTCCGCTCGCTTTGTTTCGGTTAGCTCAAAAACGATCGTTCGCATTGTTTTAAATTGTGGCTATCAACTAAAATGGTATGATTTAATTCCGATTATCTCTTGGCTTTCACTTGGTGAAAATGCGTAAATACTAGCTCAAAATTGGTGCAACTGAATTTTAACTGAAGTTTCAATGTTCACTTCTTTGAAATTAGTTTTTCCTAGTTTTTAACCCATTATCTACAGCAGGATTTTTCACTTTTTGGATTATTTCGACTTTTTGATTCTGTTTTTGGCGTTTATTCCGCTCGCAATTATGTTTATTTATGATGCAAAATGGTCGCTCTACCGACTAAAGTCATCTGGATTTTTAATCTTCTTGCATTCATTTGATTGGGCACATGGCATTTGCTAACACTACAAAATAGTTTTCAATTTTTCTCTGCATTTAATATTGCAGTTTCAATGGCACTTTTTCCCGCTAGTTTGTTTGTATACTGGCCAAAATTTTCCGAAAGAAGAATGGGTTGGTGGCGGCGATTGGATTTTGTCAGCAATCGGTTTAATTTTTCTTTACCGAATCAGCCAATCTTTGCGATACTTTTACTATTCCTTTCCAAATTTTGTTGGTTTAATTTTGCCTGTTCCAATCAATTCTGAATTTAAAAAGTTAAACGAATAAGAATTCCTTTTGGTTCAACCATGATTTTGGCTACGTGATTTTTGTTAATCTTCCAACAATTTTATTAATTTTTACAATTTTTATTATGTAAAATTAAAAGCTTATGGTATAATAGGAGTATTATGAAAAACTTAAAGACGAGCTTTTTACAATTGATTGAGGTGAATGTTGGCTGTTAGTGTCTCGGGCTTGATGCTGGGTGACAATGCTGGTTGGCTGGAATGCGAATATTGAACGCCAGCGCTATAACGATTCTGTGAATACTTTTAAATCAGATATTCAGGAGTTTTTAGTGATGTCGAAAAAGCAAAACAAACGACAAAAACCAACGAATCAATTGTAATACAAACGAGTACTAATATTAGCATTAGTAGTAATACATAGCGATGCAGTGCTTCAACTGGTGCGAGCGATTGTGTTATTTTGGGTAAAATATATCTCGTTCTTTGATGGTAGAGTTATAGTTGAGAATGAGAATGCAACAATCGGTCAAAAGTAGCTATCAAGTTTATGATGTAATTGGTAGGGAGAATATTAATATTAATCGAGGATTGTAACGGTCACTTGTAACAATACATAGACGCCCTAGGAGCTACAAGGTTTTGTTTTTAGATGGGGAGTTAACCAAATTAATGGCCTAAAAATATGGAACTTCAATGGCGTGCGCAATTTAAGAATGTTACCGATAATCAGTGGTTTCAGGAAACCATTGACGGTTTTGAGTGAGGACGCACCTATTGCGAATATTTTTGCTGGCACTACACGCGCCACTGGATACTGTTACTGGTATTTTAATTTTACGGTCGCCACTGGATAATCTCGATTGCTGCATTTTTGGTACGCCCAGGTACTATCATAACAGTAGTCTCAATAACCAGGGTGTGATTTTCAAGCTTTCGAGATATGAGTATTCATCAGGGTTGGGCTGTCACTGATAGGAAAACGGTGAATATCTGTATTCGACCTGCTAATGCGGATGGTAATAGGTGAGTGGTCTGGTGGATTTAACTTTTTCGGCGATAGAAACAAGATTGTTAGAATCGGTCCTTCAGCATCTTCAGTTGAAAGTGCGCCTCTAGATGGGGCCAAAACGAGCTCTTCTTGTGGTAGTGATTTTAACGGTAGGTCTCAGTTTAGTGATGTAATAATTGATGGAGTGCACTTATAATGAAAATTCAAAAAGGTGATACATTGGTTTGAAGTTCTTCGCCATGGCAGTTTTGCTGTAGTGATGATGATAGGGCTATCAACAATGAACAACGGAATGTCGCGAGCTTTAGCAAGTTTACAGCTAACAAATGGCGCGTAACACAATGGATTCATAAAGCTGAAAGCTTTGCGTTTTGCGAACACGGCATATGTTTTCGGAGTTTCGTGCTGATGGGGGAGCTGTGACTGGTGTGGCGGCTCGGGTTTGGCAAGATCAGCTAACTGCAGATGTACAAGGTTCGACCACTCCACTCGATACGTGTGCTCGTGGTGCAAAGTCGTTTGTGCTTTGCGCAGCGATGTATCTTATCAGCGAAGCGATAACTAATCGGTAACTTATCACGCGAATAGCCTATGGTGCAGTGATGCAGATTCAAAATGCAATCACGGATCCAAGCGCTGTTATAATCAGGCTGAAGGTGTTTGGGTTGAAAAGTTCTGCCTGCAATACAAAGTGTTATATTTTCATATCCGTGCTGTTGGTCTGCCGGGAGTAATATCAATACAACGCTTGGAAACGATTGTGCGAGTTATATGATCAGAAGGAACTAAAAAGGTTTTACAATTATGGAATTAATGCTCGCAATGGGCGTGGTGCTGCTACTTTCAGTTGCAGGTTTAATTATCAAAATGAGCCGATACATTACGCGTGGAACAACCTCATAAAGAGTCTAAATACGACTTCTCGAACACTCAACGATACTATAAAAACATTCAATTCGACATCTATCCTCGATGGTTGGGATGGTCGAAATAATAGCAATGAATACTATAGGTAGTTGGCGGTTTCCGGGTGCATTTTGTACGGGTCGGTGGGTTATTCATGAATACTGAATCTTGAAGGCCGGGTGCATTGATTATCCCACTCTGGAGATAATAGTCCGATTCGGGTTGTCAAGTTCGTGATACTGCAAAAAGCTATTGTTCTAGAATAATGCCCAAGAGTGCTGTTTGGAAATGTCCTCGTGACAATACCGTTACTAGAAATTTTAGCACAGTGAGTTAACCTTCAACTTCGCATAGCCTATCGTTTTAGTTCAGGCGGTAATTTGATTAATCGGCCTTCAGATCAAATGATTGATATTGCCCTATGTTTTAGATACAAGCCTTTGATATCTGAATGAATGCTGGGAAGTAAAACTGTGAGAGAATGTTAAAAGCAACTAGTGCGCGGTTAATAAAGTCGAACTCACTGTAGAACTCTTGTGAAATGCAATAAAAAGCCTTTTTCAAAAGTCGCTTTTTATTCTGTTCACTATGGAGATCGCCTGTGGACTTTCTTTTCAAAATGTTGATCTGTAATGTGTGTATAAATTCGTGTTGTTGCGATCACGCGCGTCCAAAGGCAGCCTGAATGAGCGTAAATCAGCGCGCATTCACGAGTAAAATCTGTTGTACAAAGAGTAGCGCACTGTGTGGCGGGAACGCTGTGATTCCTGCTGAGCGCGTATTTTTCTTTCAACCATTCGCTGGACTGAGCGGGCGGTAATTTCGAGCGGTATTTCCATCTGTTGATGGTTTTTATAACGTTTCGAATAATTTAAAACAAAGGTTGAAGGTTTGTCTTCTCGTGCTTGAAAGTTTTCAATATGTTCGGCGGCCTTTTCGAAATATTGGGCGATCTTGTTTCCTTTTCCGCAACCGTAAACCACGCCGTTTTGTATTGATACTTCATGATTCAAACACAAGTTCTGGAAACACAGGTCCACTAGATGGCTCAATGAATGACGATCGCAAGTCGCTTTCAGTTTCATTCAGGTGCCGAAATTAAACGTTCAATTTCTTCGTAGTGCAAAAATTTACCTGCGGTTTAACAATGGTAGTTCAATTTTTGAGGGTTCGGAGGCTTTTCAATATCTCGACGCGAGCGTGAGTTAGTCTTCAAGCGCGATAAGATGATACGCTTGTGGTTCATGCAACTTTGCCAGAATCATTTTGTGCACGGTGATTAAGCCGACAGTCGAACAAGTTGAAGTGATTTCTTTAACAGGACATCCCGAGAAATCTGCGGCGCTCTAAATATGGCCGTGGTAATTCGAGCAGTTTTTCCGGAACGCCGCCTTCCAGCTTCGAGCGACTCAATAAAATCTTCAATTCCTTCAAAATATACTATCAATCTTATTATAGCATTTTTTCGAAAAGAGTATAATTTTCCAATATAAAAGCTTTAAGGAGATTTTATGTCAGAAAGAGTTGATTCAGCATAATTTTGTTCAAGCCGATGCGGTAACAATACGTAACTTCCA
>BNJU01004453.1_pt1 | contig 100952 bp, 160 predicted proteins | sample 8539281 | NCBI WGS metagenome assembly BNJU01 (sample SAMD00202456, study PRJDB9452) | human saliva metagenome | isolation source: human saliva | place: Japan | reverse complement strand
CTGATATAAGATTTGGTGTTGCCTGTGGCCCCATTCCACCTAATATACCCAACATACCATTCCGACTGTCCATTCCTATCCTCCTTAACCTAAATTTCATTCAACGGCACTAGTTTTTTAGCATTTTGGTGGAAGAATATCATAAATTAAATTAAAATGTATAAATCGTCCATATTTCCTTCTTTCATTATTTCCTTATAGTTTTCATCACATCTTCAATAATTTTTTGGTCAAAAATTCGTTAACATATTTTTTTTCGAATATTTTTCGCACTAGAAGATATTATTTTCCGTTCGTAAATCATCCTTTGATTGGAACTGGGAATCCTAATTTCCCCTCTATTAGACCATTCTTCTGGCAAGTGTTTGCTGCCGCTTTACGGAATGCAATCTTAGTATCTCTCTTGATTTATCAAAAATTTAGTTGGTAAATTTCTGCAACTTTAAAAAACCTCTTTATCCAATATAGGAACCCCACCTAAAGAATGTGCCATTGATAATTTATCGCCTCGCTTAAATTTGTTTTAGGCAACCACTGATGCATATCTACATATTGCATTGTTTTATATTTGCAAATCTTGTACATCATCATATAGGTTTTGCAATATTGATAATGGTTCGGGCCCACAACGATATTCAGGTTGTAATATATCTAACGCCTCATTTTCATCAAATACTTTCGCATCGCCTATAAAAATTTTCTGGATCACTTAGGTTGATGCAATGTAAACTGCTCTGGAAATCTATGCTTTGAAATTCAGAAATAAAATGTTGCACCGGTTTAGGTGATTTTTAGAAATTCTGTAATTTTACGAATCAATTTTTGTATAAATCTGTTGGTTGATAAATCGGTAGTAAATAATTCATCTGCTCTTTCTCCACTAAAATAACGCGCAATCTTTACTTGCTAATTTAGCAAGGAAATAAAGTGGACACATGATGGATCTGAGTCTGGTTCATCCATATGATATTGTATGTGGTAAATATTTAACGCCTTCTGCGCTAAGATTTCAGATGTATTATTCGTTAACTAAGTCTGCAAACCTTTGTTTTTTTGATTCATTGTAGATTTTATCATCATCCAATGGATTTGTGTTTTCTGGGACGTAAACCGACATAGCTCGAATCTACAATTGATGACAAAGATCCAATTCGGGGGATCAGCAATTTTATGTTCTTCAATAGACTTTATGACAGTATTGTTTATTCTATCAATCAAGTTAGAAAGTGGCTCATTTGAAGGAATATACTTTTCTTCTTAAAATACTTAGTAATTTTCAATGTATTATTCTCTATATAATAAAAGTAGTGGCCTTCAGCAATTTAAAACACCTTTGAAGAAAGTTTGTCTTAATGCAGAGTATTGATATGTAAGATATGGTCTAAGTGCATCTTATTCAGTATTTTCTGAATGCAGGATTTTCTAATAATGATTTATTTCTGATGCATATAAGAATGTATGATTCATATGGATAATATGTGGTTTAATTCCAAATGGTTCTAGCACCAAAAGCGTTTCTTTTTCTTATCCCAAATAACGAATGCAAACACCTCGAAGATAATGTAGAACCTCCTTCCCAAACTCTTCATAACCATGCAATATTGTTTCTGTATCCGAATTAGTTTTAAAAATATGGCCCTTTTTCTGTTAACATTTGTCTTAATGCACGATAATTATATATCTCCATTGAGTAATAATCAAATCGTTTGTTTCATTATATAGGCTGATCCCACCTTCTAAATCAATAATACTCAATCTTTCAAATCTGAGGGCCGCATATTCATCAACATACATTCCAGCACTACTTGGACCTCATGAACAATTCTGTCCATCATTTTCTGTAGTGTATCCTTGTTCTACGCTTTCTCATTAATATAACCGTTATTCCACACATATGTAATATCTCCTAGTTTATTTAGGTCACGCAAATTCAAGCTTATTTTCTCCTTTCTATGAAACCACTTTCTAAAAAGAAGTGGTTTTCAAATGATAGATAAACATATTTAGATATCTTTGCAAAGATAAATCTTTTGGCATAAAGTACACTGTATAATCTATTTCTAATCAAATCTTTCGCTCTTTTATTTTAGTCTCTTCCTTTCAACATATTTTTAGTACTGTTGTAGGAAATAAGACACCCATAAAAACTCCTTATCAGAGCAGACCAACTTTTCCTTTCTTTTCCATAAATCAAATCTTCCATTGCTTCAGCAATAGTTCCCAAATGTCGAAAGAAACTGCTTCGCCTAATCGAAATTAATCTCGAAAACCTTATACGAATTATCACGCATCATATTTTATGTCGAAATTTGCAAACCTGTATATTTAATACTTTCTAAATATGTTTGAATTATTTGGTGATCCTTTATCGTAAATGCTTGTATTGCCACAATTACCAATTAATGCAGGAACAACATCCTCCAAGATTGTTTGCCTAATGACATCATCCTTACATTCCTGTTCTTATTTGAGTACGAATTGACAACCCTCATATTATCATCCGATCCAGGTATAAAATCTGTAAATCAAGTCTTTATAATCGGATTCACTTATTTTATACAAGATATCTTCAAGTTCCTGATTATCACGAATAATATAGGCTTTTTCTACCATCAATTGAACATTTTGGATATGCAATACTATCATCTGGTTTAAGCTACTACTGAAAACTTAAGGACACTTAAATTTAAGTATTTTTCTTTTGAAATAATATATGTATTCGGATAAGGAAGAGACATTTTTTCGCACTTTTATAGAACTTGTTTTGAATTAACTCATGAAAATTCCTTTTGTACAAAAGGAATTTAAAATACTTCCTGAGTTCTTCTTGATGTTCAATTATTAGCGAAGCATATTCATCACTTGATGCAAATAAAATGAATTCACCATATTCTTTATTGTATTTGTCTAATCGATAACAATGTATACAAATCTATCTTCAGATTTCAAATTCTATCAGTTCAAATTTAATGATATCTGAGTGCTTTTGTTGCGGTAATATTCCTACACCCTATACAAACACTAAATTTTTGATAGTTCTGATGAATAGAACGCGCTATTCCATATGCATTACTATCAGTCCCAATAATTGGCAAAAATCCATAATATACCTTCCGTCCTATTTATTTCGAGATTCAGCATTCATTATATTATATCATATCCTGAGTTTTACAGTTTTAATTTAGTCCTCAATTATTTTTGAAAGTCTCATGAAAAGCAATTCCACTTCTAAGGTATGAAAGTTGAATTTAGTTATTAACTTAAGGTCTCAGACAAGTTTTTGTTTACAATTGCTCAGATTGACACCTGCCTAACTGAACGATAAAATCAGTATTAGAAATATTGCCCATAAATTTCTATATTGCAACTTTGTGTGACATTACATTTATCAATTTTATAGGCGTCAAATATTTCTCGTAAAATCATAAAAAGAGGGTGAAACAATGAAAAATATTAAATATCCAATCTGAGCACAACGCTTTGTAGAAAATCATATTAATGGTGATTTATGTCAGTTGACTGCTTGGGCAAATGTCAAAAGTAAATACTGGTATTCAAGACGGGTTGCAGTTGCAGACAATAATGGAATTCTATGGCGTAGCACTTATGTTATTTAGAAAAATTCCTTTCACTTCACGTAATATATGCTATATCCTCGCGTGTTCTGTCTGTGATTACAACAAAAAATATTGTATCTTATTCTGAAGAGGCCAAAATTTAATTAAAGAAAGAGCAATCCTTTTATCAATAGACCCGGTCATCGAGAGAAATCAAATTGATGACTTGAAAGAGTATCTATTATTATTGATTTAAACACTAAAGGATATACAACTGGTTTTGTAGACAATCAACCTAGATTCTCAATGATTACTTTTACCTGATACAGAGATAAACTATTTCGTAGTTTTTTCAACGTCACGCAATAGCATCAAAGGAAATCGATATGATTTAGAATTGGAAGTTATAACCAGCAACTTTGAGACAACTATCCATCATTTTAATAAATTAATGAAACAACTGGAGAACGCGACAATTTTTATTCGCGATAATGAGTATTTCTGTTAAACTATTAAATTTCTTGGTAAAGAGAATGCAGAGCTATATGTTAAATGAATCTCGAGAAAACTAAACAAGTTCTCGAGAATGAGTTAAATATGATTGTTGCTGAAAAGCCGAATTATTTATTAAGCCATCTGATGATGTAGCCTCAATCGAGAAACAAAATAAGAAAATTATTAGTTGAAATTAGTAGTTATCTAATTTAAAAGAAATTTACCTATCAGGGCAATACTATCTTCTGGTAATAAATCATTATTTATATGGTGCTAGTTCAAATGACTTTAGAGAATTATTACCCAATTACTTATGCAATGGAATATGATGCAAAGAGCTATTAATCAAATGTACTAGTTATGACTTTGGTGTATCTCCGGCAATATCAACGAAAATGATCCTGAGTATGGATTATATGATTTCAAAGACGATTTAACTCAAGAATCGTTGAAAGAATTGACAGTTTGATTACATATATCAACCCATTTTACCATTCAATATATACTATTACCCTTAAAAGTATTCGTTTATTCCGGCGTTTCAAAAAAGCTTAAGCGAAATCGTCGGGGGTGACTAAAATGCGCAACGAAATCAGTTGTGTGTCAATATAGGAATATGATGGTCTTAGTCATCATGGCTGGTGACCAAGATATCCTTTAGAAAAGATTGAAGATAGTTTAATTTTATTCTAACAGTGCCAAAATGGCTCAAATAAGAATGTGTATAATCCATCTTTGACAGTTATATATGAAAAATGCCATAAACCACGATGTATAAAGGGTTTCTGTATTCATTTTGTTTGCTGTTCGGTGTAGTGATTCTATTTTTTCGTTTCAGATAATCTTCATTGTTCCTGAACGATCTCGTATCCGTACAGAACTAATTCTTTATGTAGATGATCTGTTATCTTTTGTTCGCTTATATTCTGGTATGTATCCTTGTCCGTTTACCTTCAATAGTTTGTAGTCTCAATGTAGTAATCAGTTCTGATGATGTATAGTTTGGACCTAGCTTTTTTTCTAGGATGCGGAAGATCAGTAGCGCCAGATAACATATCAAGAAGTGTGCACGGATGTCCTTCTTCCTGACATATACTGGTCTTGCTTCAAAGTCTGTCTTCATAATGCGGAATGACTCTTCTATCTGCCATCTTCCTTCGCTGACCTTTAGGATGTCTTCTATCTTATCGTTTACCAGGTCAGTACAGATGGCATAGAATCCATCGTACATCGCTTCACTGTCGATCTTGTCATGGTCTATCGCATAGTGCTCTTCTGATGCGACTTCATCTGATGTAATGAGACCCTTACGAATCTTGTGATCGTTTGGGTTTCTTTGCTTTTGGATAGAACTCTTGTCTATCATGGACTCTGCACGTGATTTGTGAATTTCGTATCTCTTTTGATAGATTGCATATCTTGGTGAATAGGTTCATGTATATTTTGAAGAATATTGAGACGTACGAGGTGAATATATGTCTGCCAGATCAAAAACAACAAAAAAGAAAGGTAGCTGGTAAGGTCTTACTCATACTCCTAGCCGTTGTGGAGAATATCGCTATCGGTGTTTATATTTGGTGTTATCTATTTCCAAAACACTTCTTCTACCGCACAACAGTTGGAATACAGATGTCAGTTTCATGGATGTAGATACAAGTGTTAATACACTCAGCAATGCCACAAACACGTATAAAATTAAAAATTACAGCCCTGGAGATAAGGTTTACGAAGTAAAGGGTAAAGATATCTCAATGAGTCTTGCAAGTAATGCGAAAGGAAGTTGAAAAGAAACAACTTCAAAATGTATTCACTTGGCCATTTTCTTGATACAACCAGAACATAAAGAAATCAAAGAGAATACAGTGACCAAAGCTTCACAAACAACTAGAAGACTTATTATCACTCACAAAAGATCCAGTACATCTAAATATTACGATTAACGATGATAACTACAAGGTTGTCGAAGCTAAGCATGGCGCTGATCCAGCAGCTGTACAAAAAGAAATTGATGATGCGATCAATCATCAGAATTATCAATTAACACTAAATACTACTAAACTTCACTGCCCAGAAATCACATCAAACTCTGAACAGATTACAAACGCGGTAAAGAAGATTGAAAAGTTGCTTAAAGAGTACCGAATTTCCACCACCATTGGCTCTTCCAAAAAGTCATGGATAAAGCATCTGTACTAAAAGTATTAAGTATCTCAGATACATATGATGTAACTGTCGATGACACAAAACTACAAAGCATACGTCGAAGAGCTGAAAGCTACAAACTTTAATACCTACGGAAAAGGTTCGTGCATTTTAGAGCACAGGCTGGCGATGATATTCCAAATCGGTGGTGGTGACTACTGGTTATATCCTAGATAAAGATTCTGAAATTTACACAATTGAAAGTCTGACCTTGAATCTGGAAAGATGGTTTGAAAGACAACCAATGTGGTCTGAAACAGCTGCAAGGTACTTTAGAGAATGATATTGAGTGATGCTTACGTACAGAGACTTGATTATACAAACCAGGTAATGTACTACGTACTACATGGCGAGGCGTGTATTTACATCCGATATCGTGTCTGGAAATGTCAATATGGGTGCTGGTTCTCCAGATGGAGTCTTCCGCATCAAATACCGTGTCTACACACAAAGATTAAAAGGTACAGATGACGATGGCACAGATGTGATTCCCCGTCAATTCACTTTCATTGTAGTTCGACATGCACAACATTGGCTTCCACGACTTGCATGGCAACCATGGTTCGAGTGGTAACCGTTAGCCATATGCTTGCAGGATCACATGGCTGTATCAACTTGCAAATGACTCCGCCGCATATATATGAATGCGAGACGTTCCCAGATGATATTGCGGTTTGTAGCTACTATCGTTGCAGACTAAATCTATGAGTTTGCCGCTAACGCTAACTCAAACATATTCTTGTCACGGATGAAGTATCAATGCCACGTACACGAGTGGCATTTTTATTCCCATATTAAAAGTTCTCACTGGCGAAACTTAATATAAATTTAGTTCAGCTTCCTGCTTATCCCGAATAGCGTAATCCGCTTCTCCACGATGGTCAGGAATATGATACTTCTCTTTTAAATCTCTTGCAAAATAAGCATTAACGTCTTTGGGCCATTCATATTCAAATAGTCTCCACGGTCCAAATATCCGTTGTCCAATCGAGGGCGAGCACATTATCTAATTTATTTAATCATAATACGTAACATCCTTGCTGATTGCATAACTCCTGAATCAGTATCATGTCTTGCGTCACTCCAGTTCTTTGGAGGATGGCACTTACCACGTCAGTTCAACGTTGTTTTCTACGCTGCCATAATCTTTTCAAGTATTTTCAAGTGTTTCCGGATGAGAGGGTCGTATCACGCTTGTTGGTCTTCATATACTGATCAGAGCCACGATATGGACAGATTCTCACCGCGCATAATAGCCTTTACGTTGATCACGTATGCGTTTTCCTTGGTTGCGCAGTAGCTTAACACTAAAGATTGATTGTCTTATAGATATTGTGATGATGCGGTACAGGGAATAACTATTCTGCCCACATCAACACACCGGAATCATCCTGGTTTATAAACCGCATTCTTGCGGAATCAGTGATGATTCTAGCACCAGTGAGTTTTGGTTTCTGATGTTTCAATACGTCTTCTAGAGACACATTATAGTCAGTCATTTAAACAGTTTCGTACTACTACCTAGATTATAGGAAGCTTGATCCTGTTCTTTCCAATACTGGAAGGAGAGAATGTATTGCTTTTGGCCTCACTGTCACCCGTAAATAGGACATCCAGCGTATTCTCTTTTCTTGGCTCACTGCATTAATTTTCGGTTACCAACTGAATGTCGCCCATATGCATTTTCATATCCCTTTGGTGTTACAAGATATGAAGTAACCATCAGTAAATATATCAAAACACAATAGAAGCATAACTATGGTTTACAATGCTTTCTTCATACATACTCCTAACTGTTTAAAAATGAGATACAAACTTATTCAGCTTGTAATCTTTGTACTCATCGTAAAGTAACACTGGCTAGCAGCGCTATTGAAGTTTGCTGGTACGATGTCGGATGCTGAATCTGAATGTCATAGTGATCATTCAAAGCACTGATGATTGACAAAATATCAAATGAATCCAATACAGCATCGTCAATCAATGTTGTGCAGTGTTCAAAATCCGCATCATCTTTATCATCGTTTAAAATCTCTAATAGTTCTTCCACATGTCTCCTTTGACGGCTGGAAGTCCAAAGCGCACATCATTTTGATAATATCATATCCCGTCCATACACTGCATCGAAGAATAGGTAATATAGAAGAATACAAGATACAAAATACTCCATCGTATAACGAGTGGTTTTTGTTTCAAATACTTACGAATTGGATAACCAATTTCTTTTTAAAGACATCCAATCACCACAATCACAAACGCAACTAACGGTGATGTAATCCCACGCATCCATACCAAGATATGGAATGGTTGACCAAGCATCCGCCCAATCAAAGCGTGTAAACAGTGATTGAATCATCGTGATAATCTGTGCTCCAGAAGAAGCCGCAAATACCATCTCACCAAAAACATACGATAATCATTAACTTTACAAAACGGAAGAAGATACGATAGCCAAATCCGTTTTGGTTGATATGGAGTTTCTTTGCAGTAGTTCTCGATTTGATTTCTCCATAAATAATCTCTGCGAATATCAAGATGAAGTAATAAATACCATACAAAATGTAATTCCATTGTGGACGTGCCACAAAACCATTTGATATCCATACACAGAATAACGTCACGCAGGTCCAATATATTTATGACGGTCTTGGTCTCGCAGATGCTTTTTACACCATTTCGTCAGCTTCATCACTGGCTTTGAAAGGGATACTCGATAGAAAGATATAGTCTCTAAAGAATGTACCTCAATAGTGTATATGCCAGCGGATGCCAGAAATCCAAAAGCACCTTTGGCAAAAGAATGGCTGTGCAAAAGGTTCTCTGCACGATACGGTGAAAGATTCTTGCACCACCAATCGCAATATCAATTCGATCCTGAAGAAAGAGTCCATATACAACTGAATCGTACAGAAGATTGCGACAACTAGTACAAGCCGCCAGATGAATCATGTGAGGCAAGATGGAAGATACGACAGGTGCCAAATGATCCGCAATCGCAACCTTCTTAAACATACCCCAAAGAATACGCCTGCAAGTCCAATAATCACATTCTCCTGTTCAATCGGCTTTCCTTCTGTCAAAGTTTCACCACTCTCCAGAGAAACGCGCACATGGGACCCTTCCACCAACGTTGGAAGAAAGAATGTCGCAAACAACAATAACTTTGCATAACATTGTACGGTTCAATCTTTCCACTATTATTGATATCCGGCAAGATAAGAAACAAGTTGTAATGTATAATAACTAATTCCAAATTGGAACCAAAATCTTTAATGGTGTAAATGACTGTTGGAACACCGCGAAAGATTCCTCGTCGCAAAAGTTTGTATACTTGAGGGCCATAACACCGCAAGGTTTAACAAAATCTCAGCATGCAAAATACGACTCTCCTTTTCTTAAATACTATCTACCTACCTGGTGCCTTTTTCATCTCACCTGAATTTCTACGATGAAAAAGGTAATGAGGCATTTAACCAAACAATATACTACCAACCACTGTGACCAGACCCCCGAAGAAGATAAGATTTGCCAGTAACACTTTGATCCATCGATACTTCTGTTTTACAATCTGGTATAACAACATCGTAATCGGCAGAAATATAACCAACAACCTAAAGCGTTATACGATAAATTCATAAGTTAATATCTTTCCATTCTACAGAAATAACATTCAATATTAAAGTAGTTTCGTTAAAATAATTACTATTTTCTACTCATATTATCTGACTATTTCAGCACGTTTCCCCACTGTCATCACATATACATATGAAACTATTTTACAGGACTATAATATGATAGTGTTAGTTAAAAGCTAACTAGGAGGTAAGATAATGAATCAACAACAACCAGAAACGAATGCATTCAGATTTAGGATCGATTGCTGCCTTTTGGACCACGCGGATCAACACCAGCTACCTCGCATGGGCGGATTAGACCAGACAGCTTATGCAAATGACGAGGAGATGTCTGACTGTGCACATCAAACGCGCACACGATGCATCATCAAACACCATCCTTCAACAAAGACTTTGTATCACGCTGCAATTCTATTCGAGAATACAATGGATTGTATAATTGATGGCAAATATACTGACTATTGCTAAGTAAGAGAAATCGTTCCAATCTTAAAGATTGACAAAGGTTTATGAAGAAAAGAACCATCAAACTGATGAAGCAATTCCAAATCTTTTGGAAACACTCAAACTTGCCGTTGAAGATCGCTATCTTTGGAACGAAAGAACGTTCTGTTATCTACGACTACGATGAATAAGGCATCTGCTAAGCGATATCATCGCCTCTAACAGTTTGATATTGCCTTCACAGGTATGGCATGCTGCGCAGTCGCACCATTGAACCGGAAGTAGATATCCACAATCCACACAAGGCAGAATCTGAAGCCTTTATGTTAGAAGTCATCAAGGAACATCTTGCAAAACTCGAGATCTCTGATGTAAAAGTGATGTTTAAGCTGACACTCAACTCGTGAATAACTTTATACGCTGATTTAATGAAGGATCCACATGTGGTACGTGTCGTTGCACTATCGTGGATACCGCAAGAGGAAGCTTGCTACCTACTCTCACTCAACCACGCAGTATGATTATCAGTCCTTCACGTGCCTTTTGCACAAGATCTTACGCTACCAACAGACAGACGAAGAATTTGACGCAATTGTAAAGCAGCATCGCCAAAATCTACGCTTCCATCGCATAAATCACTTCATACTGTAACGCAGTTAACTTCTCTTTCAACTCTTCTTTTGAAGGTTTGTTGTATTTCCGTTTCTAATATATTTTTCTAATTTCTTCGTTCATAGGGATTACCTATCACTTTCTAACTAATTTTTTTGTATAATGAAAATACGAGGTATGATATGGAACTGATTACAGAACTCATGGATCAAGCACAAATCGAGCGTTCCCTAACACGTATCGCTCATGAGATTATCGAACGAGATAGTTCATCTCCCAACGTATGTTTAGTTGGCATCAAGCGTCGCGGTATTCCACTCGCACAAAAGCTAGCTGAAAATATCAAAAATATACAATGTTGAACTTCCTGTTGGTGAAGTGGACATCTCTTTATATCGAGATGATCTGACGGAACTAAGCGAAGCGCCAAAGACAACCAACATCATTTTACCTGAGAATATTCAAGACTATGTTGTAATCCTGGTAGATGATGTTATTTACACTGGTAGAACAATTCGTGCAGCGATTGATGCGGTATTCTCGCATGGTCGTCCAAAGGCAATACAACTTGCGGTACTGATTGACCGTGGTCATCGTGAATTACCAATACGACCAGACTTCATTGGAAAGAATGTCCCAACCTCTCGTGATGAACTCATTGATGTTTCCATCGATGGTATCGATGATGAAACAGTTGTAAAACTCTATAAACTATAAAACATCGGACGAACCGATGTTTTCTTTTTCGATTATAAATGCCGCAATCGCAGACTTGATCTTAGCGTGGTCTTCTTCCGTTCCCTGAACATCAACCTTAGCGATTAATACACCACCAAAGTCCTTTACAATCTTATCACCAGCCAAAAGCGAATGTATCCGCATGGCGAGCCATAGAACCAGTCGCCACAACACACTTTTAGGCCAGCCTTATTGTTTTCTAGGAAACTCAACTACACCTGGAACTTCGCCATAACCATCCGTATATGTGAAGATCACATAGTCTCCATCAACCTTTTCACTACCATCAACGATTAACATCGCATCTGTATACCTAACTTCTGTCTTACTAATTCATCTGTATTTTCCCATTCTTGTCGCATAAAAACGATTTTCATTTTATATTTCTCCTTTTTGTTTGTTATCACTAACTGATGTCTATAACGTACCATCACTCATGAAATCTTTGCAAAATATATGCTCATGCCTTCTGGAGAACGATAACTTGTTTTTGTACAAATATGATATTGTTTTACAAATGCTTCTACATCCTTAAAATAGTTTGACAAATAATTTGTATAATCCGATTGATAATATGCACGTTGGTTAACCAGCTTTAACATTTTGATTCCATTAAAATAAACTGTTTGATTGATGACGATCAACCAAATAAGATTCATTACTCTCACGTAAGATGAGACTGTTGACCCCAAGTTACGTGTAATAAGATGTTAGCATAAATCATCTACACTTGCTTGAATTATGATTTTCCTTCATAACAACTTCAGATAAAAAGATTGCATGTTCAGAAAGTTCCTTTGATCCATTGTTTCACTTCTTCTATCTTTTTCTGGAATCACTTCAACTCTAGCAAAGCGCTTTTCATCTTCTGTGCACACCAATCACGAATAATTAACTTTCCACTTTTCATTCAAATGAGAAAGTACTACATTCATCGTGCTAGCTGCTTCATTACGAGAAAGATACGATAGTAATTCATGAAATACACTCGACATAAAGATAATATCAAACTTTATATCAGTACTCTTCAAAAACGTAAGGTCGATACAACGAATCCCTTTTTCCTCTAGTAACATCTGTACTTGTCTTTGAATTATCTACGCATAATACTCCGCTTCAAAATAACGTACATATTCATAAACATCTTCACTTGGGCCATGATCCAAGTCCAATACACGCATTCCTTTTTGAACTTGTCCCATCCAAAAGCGCAACTTATCACTCATCGTTGAACGCATGCGTGCATAGTATGATTGTTCATTATGCATATGCTGATTTTCCTAACTCTAATTTATCTAAAGACTGGACGAAGTACACGCATCATTGTCGGAATGATAATACCTGCCACTATCATCTCCAAAGATACCATTACTTTGTAATGACAGTAATAATCACATCGATACCAGCTAAGCCTGTTACACTAGCGTAAACTGCCCAAAGAATAACCAAATCATCCCATGACCATTAGTGTATGCAATAATGTCATACCAATCGCAATCAATGATTCTGCAACAAAGTTATTCTTCTTTCGCTTTCTTAAATGCGTTATACAACAAACCAGAAAGATACCCAAGTAGAATACGTGGCGCAAACGCAATGAGTAAAGCTCCAGAAATTGCCATGAATATCACCAACGGAATAGAATGGTGAAAAAGCAGAAAACTCGTTATCGTTGGCGCAAAGGTTGCCTTTAAAAAAGCTAGTCATTCCAAAAGACAAATCCTAAGATTGCGCCTTCTGTTGGTCCCAAGCAAGATACCCGCAAAAGATGACAGGTATATGCATTGTCGTAATGGAAATTGCACCTAAAGCTAAGATAACCAATTGGTGTCATGGCTATGATGAGCTCAATCGCAATAAACATACTGAGAATCGTCATTTTTGAATTCTTGTTTTTATTACCCATTTGAATGCCTTTCTATATCTTATACTCCACCCATTTCCCTTTGATGGAAACGAATTCGTATAATGTAAAACCTTGTCAACTGATCCGATAATACACCCTAACCAAATACCCACTAAAGCGAGCGAGAATACAGAGGTCAATACCCAGTTAAAATTGGTCGGATAATGTGACACTGATCAATGCCACAACCAATGTATATTTTACATCACCGGCACCTCTTAAGCATCCACCATAAATAATTTGTGATATCTGAAATAGTACGATAACTGCCACAAAAGCGAGCAATCATAACACCCATTTCAATTACGGATTCATCCGCAAAGAAGAACTGATTTAGTGTTCTTCCACCAACGAATAAGACCATCGCAAATATAACCGATATCACCACACCGATTAACTGACATGCATGTCCATAGGTCTTTCGCTAAGTCTGGTTTCTGTTGTCCCAAGACTCTTTACCAATTAACGATACCGCCGCTACTTGCATACCATCCCCAAACGCAAATCCCAACGACAAGATATTCATTCCAACCTGATAGGCCGCAAACTGATCGGTACCTAGCTCTTGCCGCAAGTACAGCAGTCGTCATAAAACCCACACGCATGGCCCAGTTTTTCAAACAGAATATTCGCACTCAACTTTTTGAATCGCATTATATGCGCCAAAATCTGGTTTTAATCTTCTCTTCAAGAATATAGGGAATCGATACATAACTATCCTTCTTAAATAATGACTGTATACTCATACCACATGCAAACACAGTACTAAGTACCGTCGCAAACGCCGCACCAAATAGTCCCCATTTTCGAAAGCCAAAGTTACCACCAATCAATAGATAGTTAAAGATGATATTCACGATGGATGATGTAACATTTTGTGACCATCGCAATCTTTGTGTTACCAGCACCACGTTGTGCAGCGTTAATCACCAGTGATAATACATTGAATATCATTCCGATCTGTATCACCCTAAAAATAAATCACTGCACCCTCATGCGTATCCACATTAGAACCACATATCACAATGAGCGGATCGGCAAAAATCACTGTTACAACAGTTAACGCAATACATAACAGTATAACAGACCACCAATGAAGTCACTAATACCTGATTTGCGTTTCGTCGATTATTCTGTCCAAGTCTTCGTGCAACTAAGGCAGATACTGCGACGTTAATCGCAAAGAAGAAACTAAGACTGAGATACTTCGGTTGAAGAATCAACCCTGTAGCTGCTACCGCATATGTACCCATAGAGGAAACCATAAGTGTATCGATAATACCCGCAAGAGACACAAAAACACTTTCCAGCACAGCTGGCCATGCCATACGTATCGCTTCTGTATACTGTTCTCTGGCGATATTCTTCAACATTTCTCATCCCCCATTGACTTGAAACCTCACTCCAAATGAAGTGAGGTTTTCAATTATGCATTTAATTTCTTTTCGATATCTTCAATATCGTTCTTTAACTTCTCTAAGAAAGCTTTCTTTTCTTCAACTTGACGTTGAATACTACGAATTCTCTCATAGTCACTTGTTTCATATTCCTGTTCTTGAAGTCTATTGATTTCTTCTCTTACGACTGGAAGTTGTGACTTCTTGTAGTCGAAGGCTTCCTGCAGACGCTTTTGACTATCTTCACGCTTACCATTCCAGAATACTTCTTTTGCCTGTGAATGTTTTCCCACAATGCGTCATTCTGTTCACTACCAGAATATCCAGCAGCACGCCATTCCTTATCAAGCGCCTTCATACGATCTGTCTTCTCACGACCATAATCCTTTTTAGCAGCGATTGTCTTTCGCTTCTTCAATTAAGGCATTCTTGATACGGATACTTTCCTTCTGCTTTTCATCACGCTCTGTAAAGAACGCTGTTCTTTCATCATAGAAGCCCTGACGTGATGCGTTAAACGTATTCCAAAGTTCATCATCCTTATCACGGCCTGCACTACCGATTGCCTTCCATGCGTCCATAAGACCATTCATCTTTTCAGATGTCTCACGGAAGTTATCAGTCTTCTTTGCTAGCTCTTTTGCCTGCTTGATTAAATCAAGTTTCTTCTCTTCATTTTCAGAATGTACTTGTGTTAGATTATCAAAATAGTTACGACGCTTATCATTGAATTGGTTACGATAGCCCTTAAACTGTTCCCATAAGGAATCATCTTCTACACCTGCATTGCCAAGTGCTTCCCATTCATCCTGTAGATTTCTAAATTCTGCTGTGTTTCTCTTTCCAGTTTGTGGAATCTGCTAAACTAGCAGCCTTTTTCAATTAACTTCTTCTTTTCTTCTGCGTTTGCACTTTTGACGCTGGCTTCTAGCATTGAACTTTTTCTAAAGTCTTACCAAACCAAATTGCATACTCTTCATCCTTTGGCGTATTCCAGTTTCTCGATTGTTTCCCGAATTGCTTACGAATTTCTTCGAACTCTTCTACTGTAGAAATATTCTCTGCTTGACGGCATAATTCCTGCTTCTTACGAAGATCATTTTCCATATCTTCAAGTGCAGTATCATTATGAGAAGTACCGTATTCTACGCTACCTCCTAAATATGCAGGCTTTTGCCAAGAGAACATTCTGTATTCTCCATTTGTTTCGATACCAAACCATCTACCATGGCCATCATTTTTGATCCTCTTTTGGTAATACAAAATTACCATTTTCGTCCTTTTGCACCGTATAGAACTTCCACTACCTTACCATCAAAAAGTCTTATGTGCTTTAAAAGCTGACCTTTGCTAATTTCTCATCAAATCCTTCTAACGTTTTTCCAATTCATTGTAATTCCTCCTGTTTGTCGTGTAATACGAAAAATCTCTATTAAATATTATACATGATAATTAAAAGTGTTTGATGTTCGCGTTTTACATGTTCATAAACAATTTTTCGCGATATCCTCAACATTTTCTTTCTTACCATTGCGCATCCACACAGTATAGATGTTAAATAACGCACCCGAATAATAATACAAGTGATATCTACGTAACTCATCTTCACCCTGTTCAAATACGTAACTATCGATATAGTAATTTAATCCATCCTGCAAGATTGAAGATAAATTTGATTGGTCTAAACATTCAATAAAAGCGTTCATAATTACAGAAATATAAAAATCCTGCAAGAATCATCTCATACGAACGTACTTTTTAAATCCTTTTGCACGTTGTACACGAACGAATTCATCCACAATCATCTTCATGTAATCACTGAATATCTCGCGCTTTACTACTATAGTTTCGATAATACGTCATACGCGATACACCTGCCATACGGCAAATTTCGGTTACTGTAATATCATCATATGTCTTGGTTTCCATCAAACGTATCAGTGCCTCACTAATACATTGACGATTAAATGCATTTTTGTTGTTCCTGTTGCATAAATTCTCCTGATAGTTGTATTTTAACATATTTCGATATCTTCCTACTATGTCCAATCCCCATCAAGCATAAACAAAAGAATATTGAAACCAATCGATTCCAATATTCTCTCGTTTATTTATAACCAAGAACCATGTTTCTTGATATAGAACTTCTTCACGATTTCAATCGTAGTACTATAGAGTGCCAAGATAATAATCAAATATACAAAAGTATTCAAATGGCATTTCTGTAAATACAGTATTCTTTAGATTATCAAATAAATATGGAATTGAAATACCTACATAAAGATACCAAACGCAGATGCTAGAGCTAGTCTAGAATCACACTTTGAATCAATGATAGGACGCTTTGATGTACGGATAAACTGTACAATCAAAATCTGAGAAATCAGAGCCTTCAATAAACCAACCAGTCTGGAAGTAATTCTGCATGGCTAGTGTATTGTATCCTAAGATAAACCACAATACCAAGAACGTCAGTACATCAAAATACAGATGAGAAACCACCCATGACATTCATGAATGACACAAGTGAAGCACTATTCCACTTATGCGGTGTCTGTAGGAACTCATCATCGACGTTATCCCATGGAATCGCAATCTGTGTAAAGTCGTAAATCAAATTTCTGAATCAAAATCTGTAATGGTAACATCGGTAAGAATGGTAAGAAGATTGACGCAATGAGTACCGAGAAAACATTACCAAAGTTACTGGATAATGCCATCTTCATATACTCAAGATATTTCCATAAATACGTCTACCTTCATAAATACCATTGAGAATAACCGTCAAACTCTTCTCCAACAGGATAATATCCGCACTCGCTTTCGCAACGTCAGTACCATTATCCACGGAAATACCAACATCCGCATCGTGTAGACTAGGCGCATCATTTACACCATCACCCATATAACCAACTACATGACCATTATTGCGTAACGCATCCACAACACGCTTCTTTTGCATTGGCGATAAGCGTGCAAAGATATCATTCTTCTCCACAACAGAAGATAATTCCGCATCACTCATATTCTCTAAATCAGAACCTGTAACTGCACTTTGATCGCCAACCTTCATACCAACAAGCTTGCATACATGTTCGACGACAACGAGCGCATCACCAGAGATAACCTTTACATGTACACCAGCATCATACAAACCACGAATTGCTTCTTTTGCGTCTGGTTTTGGTGGATCAAGGAAGGCAATGATTCCTAAGAACGTCATATTTGTTTCATCTTCCGCATGGAAGACAGTTGTATCACCCACGTTTCTTTCTTCTTTGCGGCAACACCGATGACATGCATACCTTCTTTATTTAGTTCTTCCGCAAGATCGTTGATTTTCGCAAGATCTTCTTCGTGAATATCCATGTATTCCTTCTTCACGCGAATACGACTGCAACACTCTAATACAGACTCCAAAGCACCCTTTGTAATAAGTACTTCATCCTGTGGCATCGGAAGAATTTCTTCAACATTTCCACCCTAAGTGTTCACCACCAGGATTAGAAATCAAAACACTCATTCTACGACGTTCAAAAGTCATATGGAATCTCATCAGACTTCACATAACCACCAGCGTATTTATGCGCATCATTCTCTTCGCCATAGGCTAAGATTGCACGGTCAATCAGATTCTTAACTCCCGTGAGTAGTATGCATTCATCCATGCATAATTCAATACTAAATGTGAATCCTCACCATTTACATCAAGATACTTCTGCAATCACAACATGATCCATCGTTAGTGTACCGGTCTTATCGGTACATAGAACATCAATGGCACCTAAATTCTGAATCGCAGACATATTCTTAACAATTGTCTTCTTCTTCGCTAGGAATTTAGCACCCTTGGCAAGTGTTCCGTTAACAATCATCGGTAACATACCTGGTGTAATACCTACCGCAACAGAGATAGAGAATAAGAACGCTTCTAACCAATTCTTCTTCACCAAACCATTAATCAATAACACGAAGATAACTACTACAACCATGTAAGTAATTAAGATTCTTGTAATCTTCGACAAACTCTTATCAAAATCCGTCTCTTTCTTCTTTGTATGAATTGTAGAAGAAATCTTACCTGAGATAAGAACTCTTTCCGGTACGTACTACAACACCAACACCTGTACCGGAATTCACAGTAGAACCACCCAAACAGATATTGTTTAACTCTGCCGCATTGACAGTTCTATCATCAACACCTTTATATTTTTCAACTGGAATGGATTCCCCTGTAAAAGGCAGAAACAGAAACGAATAAGTCCTTACTTTCAGAAGATATAAGTCACCACTGACAATATCTCCAGACCCAATCAATTGAATATCACCAGGAACCACTTCTTCCACAGTACTTCTCTTACCTCAGTACCATCTTCTGTTGGAACTTGAATTCTAACCGTATCATGCTCCATCTCTTTTAACTTCTGCATATCACGGTAAGAACCATAGTCTTGGAAGAAACGAATTACTGCACTCATACATGCTAGTGCAAGAATAATTGTTCAGATAAGATATCCGACTCCACAACAAAAAGTCACAATCGCTAATACAAGTAAAACGATAATAAACGCATCCGCAAAACTATGTACAAGGAAATACGCCCAACTATGTTTCTGCATCGCGAGATAAATCATTATAGCTGTACTTCTCTAATCTCTCTTCCCTTTCTTCATCGCTAATACCATTTCGTGTACAAGCTAATTCCTGTAGAAGACTAGATTCCTCTGTTTTCGCAATCTGTTGAAACTCTTGTTCAACACCAGTCGATTTAGGTGTAGGGCCTAACTTCTTCTCATTATTTAGAATCATATCTCCACCTCCTTTTTCATTTACACAACAATCTTAGTCACTTTCACACTGTACGTCAATGAATAATCCATCAAAAAAGCCACAACAAAGTTGTGACAAATAACGCTATTTTAATGACTCTAAATACCGGTTGGCATCTAAACGAGAACGGAAGATATGAATGTCCTTTTCCTTATATTTTGAAAGAAGATTTAAAACTTCCGGTCTATCTTCCTTCTCATAATTTTTGACAAATTCAATCAAATCTTCATCAACTTCATCTTCTACCCATGGCATATCAGTACGAACCTTACCAACGCGTCCATAAATGCCTTGTATACACACATCCACTGGATAATCCAAGAAGAATACAGTATCACATGCTTGCATACGCATTTCCATAGAAGAACCATAGTTACCATCAATGATCCATGTATCTTTTTGAATCAGTTCTTTAACACGTTTCAAGAATACCGTCTTTTCTACCGTTGTTTTATCCGTATTCCAATTTAACTGATCCAAGTGAAAAAGTGGAATTCCAGTACATGCATGCAGATGTCTTGCAAATGTACTTTTACCACTACCGCAACATCCAATTACAATTACTTTCTTCATCTTACCTACTCATCTTTATCCTTATAATAACATAATAGGTCAATTGGACCATAAACTGCATGATTCAATCCCTTATGTTCCTTCCCCTCATACACAAAGCCTAGCTTTTCAATTAATTTTAGAGAGGCTTTGTTATAAGGAAAACAGGATACACTAAACATCTGTACTAAATTATGCTCAAAGTAATAATCTATCACAGCCTGTACTGCTTCATATGTATATCCTTTTTCTTCGATAGTTTGGATTCATCACAAAAGCCTAACTCATAAGAAGAAACTGCTCTATCGTCATCTTGAAGGTTAATCATTCCTATCATCTTTTGATTATCCTTCAAGATGATACTGAATCTTTGTTGCCGACATAGAATTTCCATTAAAGCTAGATACTGCTTATCTTGCGACTTACTTGCATGATAACCACCATCATCTAAACTGGTCTGCTCATCCGACATGATTTCAAACAAATCATCTTTATCAGAGAATTCAAACTGGCGAAGAATTAAACGTTCTGTTTCAATTCTATCCATATTACTTTCCTTTCGCACTTTCATAGCCAGTCTCAAAAGCTGAAGACACCAGTATTAATCTTAAAGTTCACGTTAAATTTGCGTTGGTTAGAGCCTTCTTTATTTTCTCTTTCCATCAGCGCCTTGCCACGTGAGGTGATTTTAGCATTTGGAAGTTCTTCCTCCAGTTGACGTACATCAAAAGAAGAAACCATCGCATTTTCAATCAGATACTGATAACCATCTTGTAATTCTTTTCACTAATGCCCCATTTAACCTGTTGAAAGATTACGCCTTCTTTAAGTTGGTTAATCATATCCATCAGAAAACAAAGACGAAAACGAGAGACTGGTGGGCTTTTTCATTCATCAGGAATACCCATCTACCTCTTTCATCCTTCTCTGCTAACGGAATCACGCCATCCGCACATAACTTCGTCACTGTCTTTACAGAACATCCCCATTTTTTGAGCAGCTTGTTTTGTGTTCATACTAAACTCTCCTGTATATTCAAATTATAGCATTTCCCAGGAAAACAAAGATACTCTCTGAGTATCTTAAGTAAGATTATTATTTAGCTTCAGGAAGAGCTACAAGATTCTTTTGTAGTGCCTGTAGTTAGAATCTCATTGAAGTTATCCATTGAGTATTCAATCATATTTTGCAAAAGCTTCATCTGTATTAGAGCCAATATGTGGTGTTACCAATACCTTTGGATACATCTGTACAAGTTCTACGAACAGTAGGATCCAAAAATCTCTGCACTAGCTAACTTCTTGAAGAAGAATGATGTTTTCGTTAGCGAATACGTCTGTTCCATATCCATCTAACTTACCAGACTTAAGAGCAGCTAAGATTGCTTCGTTATCCTGTAATTCACCACGAGCAGTATTTAAGAAGATTGAACCATCCTTCATCTTGCTGAAGAATTCAGCGTTAGCCATCTTATCGTTTTGACCAGGGAAGTAAGAACATGCAAGCTAACGATATCAGACTGTGCAAGTAATTCATCCAGAGTTACATAGTCAAGTACTACTCTGCATGCATCATTTTCATACACATCATAGCCAATAACCTTAGCACCTAAGCCCTTATACATCTTAGCTTCTGTGAAAGCCAATTCTACCTGTACCGATAATACCTACTGTACAGTTACGAATTTCCTGAGAAATATATCGGTGGAAACAACGAAGTCACCAGCAGCAGTTGCGCTAGTAGCAGCAGCCAGTATGACGTAATAACATCATACCTAATGTTAAGATAATTCAGCGATAGCGTTTGGAGAATATCCAGGGAACACGTGCAACGATTAAACCTAAATCTGCAGCAGCCTGTAAATCAATATGGTTGAAACCTACAGTACGTGTAAATACATACTTGATTCCATATCCCTTTAACTTCTAAGTTCTGACGATCCGCAACACAGTTACCACGTAATAAGACTGCATCAGCATCTTCACACTCAGTGATATTCTCATGAGTTGTTAAACCCTCAACAAGCTTTTAAGTCATAGTTATACTTATTATACTTTGTGGAAAACTCTACTTCATTTGGACGAACACCATAACATACTACTTTCAAAATGACATAATTTTTACTCCTTCTGTTTATTATTTATGAAAGCGGGATATTTATCCCCTTATTATAATACTATTCTTAATTAAAGATTCCTAAATGTCCAATTAATTCAACGATAACGATCCAAATAGGAGCCATAATAACAGCTGCTAATGTCGCAATCAATGAAGTGTTAGACGCAAACGAGGGCACCCTTTATCAGAAACGAATTGCATAAGAAGCCGCAACTGTTGCTGGAGGTGTAGCCATCATAGTAACTGTTGTACCTAAAAGAAACAAGAGTTAACTGGTAGATATGAGTTACTGTTAAGATTGCTAATACAACGATGTTGAATGCAGGGGATAATCAATAACTTAATAAATGTATAGTACAATGCCTTCTTGTCTGTCATCGCATCCTGAAGTTTACTGAACCAAGTGTAGAGACCAATTGCTAACCAAGCAAGCGGAGCTAAACCAGCCAAGTAAGTTAAAATCTGAGGTAATCTGTGGAGATGCAAGGTCTAAACGCATGAATGAGCTGACTTATTCACCATTTCACCTGACGTTGCATCCTTAACAGCTACAGTAACCTGTGGTAAATATGCTATGCTAACCACAAGAATAGACCTAAGAATGTAGATAACGATTGGATTTAAGAACATAGACTTGATGTTCTTAGAGTCATCTTTAATCCACTCATCTTAATATATCCATAAGAATATAAGAAGATTCTGTAACCAATGTTGAAGATAGAAGCGTATAACGCACCTTCTGCACCATAGATTGCACTTACAATAGAATTCGAAGAATGTTGTAGAACCGAAAAGATACTTAGTACACGTAAAAGCATCCTGTTCATCACCTTTCAAACTTCGCATAGAGCGGAATCGTTAAGAAAATGAGTAAAGATATAAATTACGATACCCCAGATTAATACATTTAAAACCTTGTGTAAATGTTTTGGTTTGATTGGCGCCATAAATGACTTAAATGCCAATGCAGCAATTGATACTGAAAAGTACAACCTGTGTTAATACTTTCGCTGTACGATCATCGAATACCTTCTTGCGACGCATAACATAACCTAATAGGATAATAGCTACGCTAGAAATAATAGCCGAATTGATCTTTTCATTTGATAATGTCTTTACAAAGATATCAAAGAAATTCATGTAATAGTCCCTTCTTTCAAATATATTTTCAATATTTACGCGACTTAGTATAGCAAACCTCGTAAGTCATCAAAGCTTATATTTTTAAGCTTAAGGAAAATATGCTGCTCCAATCTGATAGTTTTCATTTAAATCATCAACTTTGAGAATCTCTTCATTTAATCTATCCATTCTTGCTAAAAGCCTCTCTTCTTAGTTGCACATCTTCTAACAGATCAAGCATATTTTTGAGTCGATTCAGCTTTCACTCAATAAATCTAAATCTTCTTCTCATCGCAAAAATCAAAACTATCAACAGACCTATCAATGTCATTCATTGTCCCAATGATAAAAGACATTTTCAGGAATATAAAATTTCTCATTTGGATATGCATGCATGTTAGAATATTGTGTTGCTACTTGCCAGATTTTTCCACGATACCCAGGATCGATAGAGAAGAATAGCTCCCAAGAATTTTAGAAATTTCACCACGATTAATTTCATCAATAATAAAAATATATTTCTTTTAACTCTTCTGGCGCCACATCAGTTTTAGTTACATTTAGCGCTTTCCTTTAATCGCTTAAATAGCGCATAGTCATAGGAGTAATTTTGTGTTGCAAACTGTTTACCAAAAAGCTAGTAATATCACTCACTTTTTCAAAATCCAATCCAGATTCAAGCATCCTACGTATCTCGTCAATATTTAAACTTAGTTTATCAACTGTTTCGTTCCCCGGAATCGCTATATAGATACGTTTGTCATCAATATTAGTGATAGTGAATTTGCTTCCTTTAATTGTTTTAAATTCATCTTCCTCTAGTCTAATATTCGAAAAGAAATTAGTCATGATTGTATTTACTGATGCTTCTCGCTCCCTAATTTCTTTTGGTTTATGTGAATTCTCAAAATTTTGTCTTGCTTTTTCAACAAACGATTTAAAAACTCCATCTCGCAGTTCAAATCCAATACTTCCATCCTCATTCATCTTTGGACGCAGACCTTCCACAAAATCAGAATAGTCATAACTTGGATGAAATTGAACAAACTCTATTTGTTGCTTTTGCTCATCTGTCAACTCAGTGTACTGTTCTGTATATCCATCACTTATAATATCTGCAGCAATTTGCTTTGCTAAGTATGATTTCCCAGTTCCTGGTGCACCTCTAAATACAATATTTTTAGATTCTAATAGTAATTTGGAATATGGATTTTTATAGTTTCCAAAACCCTTTTCTCCCATCAATATCCTGACTCTCATTTAGCTCACTACTAATCTTTGCCTCTTCAGTTTTTCTTGTTTCGTCTGAATTTTTGAATCCATATGATTCAAAATAATTCTTAACTTCAACCGCATTATATCCAGTTGTTACAATCTCTCCCCCATTTTCAATATGATTTGCTACTATTACATACTTTGGTGGATATTTCTTATTATCGCTGCTAATAAGTTCATGTGTGTGCTTTTGTGTTTGTCTGGAATACCATGTTCATCTATAAATTTTAATGCAGATAATATACTATCTTTTCGAATCTTTGAATAGCCATCACTTTTCTCCTTGTAATATTATTTATCTTATCGTTTATAACTGTGTATCTTTATTTTTGATTATATGTGTAGTCACAAACTCTTTCAACTAAGTATGGTATTGCAATATACATTACGATGTTTAAAAACCCATTCTTCGTATCAGAATGGGATAGTTTCCAAACTTATAGTACCTTGCCGCTTGGGACATATTCATCTTTCATGATTGTCTTCGATATCTTGTCATGGAAGAACCGATACTTTTCCTTTATCCATCAATGCCATAATTAGCGAAAAGGACACTACTAATTGCACTAACGATATAAATGATACGACTGATATCTTCTGCCATAAAGATGCCAAGAAGATTCCACTTAGAATAACACCAAAGGCATCATAGAATAAACCCTCACATAAAAACGGAGCCTACGAAGTAACGTAACGCAAAAATCTCTTTAATTGTCGCTGGTTTATCATCTTCACGGACAACTTTAATCTGCATTACCTTCTGCATCATTGTTGAACCACCTGTAATCTTGGCAGGGAACAAAGACTTTAGTAGAAACCGTGTGCAATAAGCACGCTGAATAACTAACACAAGAATCTGTGTTGTTTCGGATACCTTCAAAACCATTGAGAATCTGAATATTTCCATTATTCATCAATCCATATACAATCCCCGTCACAAATAGTGACAAACGATTTAGATAATAAAAATCGATGACAAACGCAAATCCTCTTCTTGCAAGAAAAAGGCATTTTGATTATTTTGTGTAGTTTCTGTTGTTTTCTTTCTTAGTTGCTTATTTTTTTACTCATGCTTATAATCCTTCCGCAAATAAGATCTCCTCTTCCGCGATGATCTTAAGTGTTTCAATACTCATTAACTGATCTTCCGCATGAACCAACAACAAATTCACACTGATATTCTCACCATTTGCTTCTTGTGTAATCAGCTCCGCATGCGCTTGGTGTGCTTTATTGAAAAACTCCTCTGCCTCCTGCATACACTTCTTGGCTTCCTCCACATTTTTTCTCTTCGCATGACGATATGCATTCAAAAGAGAATTTCTTGCTTCTCCTACCGACGCAATAATTTTAAAGCAGATTAACTCTAAGCCTTCCATTTTATTTACCTCTCAATTCCTGTACGATACTTCTTACCTTTTCCAAACTGACACAATCATAGTCATCACTTTCGTGATAAGCATAACTTACATTTCCAACTGTTGTAGTAGGATCTTTACACCATTCCTTACAGCTACCATGGAATTGATGTAATCCTGTTTGTTCTTTTAACGCTCTAATATTATTCGCATTGATTCCACTACCCGCAAGTAGTTCAATCTGATCACCAAACGCACTCTGTAATTTTTCAAGCACTGATGTTCCCTGCATTGCAGTAGGTTGTAACCCGCTTGTTAAGATACGATCAACACCACAATCAATTAATTGTTTGATCGCATGCATAGGGTCATCGACACAATCAAATGCACGATGGAACACTGCTTCCTTTTGATACTGATGGATTAACTCCACCATCTTTTTTGTTTCTGTCACATTGATTGTCGCATCAGAATTTAGAAAACCAAAAGAGATTCCATCTGCTCCATTCTCCAATAAGATTTTAGCATCTTCAAACATCGTCTCTATTTCGACATCATCATAACAAAATCCAGCTGCTCGAGGTCTATCCATGCAGATAACCTTAAGTGATGTCTTTTCTTTTACAAGTTTTAACATCGCAAGACTAGGTGTTAATCCACCAAGATGTAAAGCACTATTTAATTCAACACGGTCTGCACCACCAAGTTGTGCATTGATACAATCCTGTACACTTCCAGCCATACTTCAAATAAATCTCTTTTCATTCTGAAATCGGTGCCATCCTTTCTTGCATGTATTGGTCCATCCACTCTTGACTAGCAGCTGTAATCACCGTCTTACCATCGATACAATTTGCGAGATATACTTTCGCTTCTTCGTTTTCACGATATATCACAAACGAGAAGTTTTTAATATTCGTAGCACAACCGTAATTACCATCTTTATCAATCGCCACAACACTAAGGTCACCCGCAAAACCACGGCTCTTTTTAAGTTTTGCGTCTAACTCATCTACCGTTCTTTGACAAGCTTCTTGCGGTCCCATTCCTTCTTTCATCTTGCGAACGATTTCATAAGAGATACATCCCTTCATTAAATCTTCCCCAAGACCTGTTGCAGTAGCTCCACCAACTTCAGAGTCTGCATGAAACCACCACCAACGATAGGAGAGTCTCCAATACGCCCAGCTTTTTCATAAATAAACCACTCGTAGAAGTTCCTGCAACAATCTTTCCTGCACAATCCAGTGCAACTTCACCAACAGTATCATGACCATCATATGGTTTTTAGCTCCTGCTCGCGTACTTCTTTGACACGTTTACGATAATGTTGCTTGGCTCTATCTGTTAACATTGTCTTTCTTTCAAAGCCTTTTTGCTTCGCATACTTTTCAGCACCTTCTGCGACAAGTACGCAATTACAGTATCTTTCGATAACTCTTTGGCAATGGAAATCGGATTTGCAAAAATCCTTAATACCAGCTACAGCACCCATCGCCATCGTATTTCCATCCATATATCCTGCATCAAGTTCGACAATCATCTCTTCATTTGGCAAACCACCATATCCAACAGATTTATAGTATGGAAAAATCCTCTACACAGCGTATTGCATGTTCAACTGCTTCCCCACTGCTCTTACCTTCTTTTTAATAAGTTACCTGCTTCCTGTACACCTTCAGTGCCATTCGCCAAGTCGCAATTATCGCCCACATTCAAACATCCTCCTAGTCTATCGGTTTCCGATAGAAACCACTATAGAAATCATCCGTTCTATATGCATTTATGATTGCACGAGGATCAACACTAATATCAGATGTGCAATCTCCTTCACCTCTAATGTCGAAAACAACAGTATTCAACATGTAATTCTTTTGATGAGAATATCCTCCATAGCTTTTCCCAAACCGAAATACCATGACGATACTTCTTTGTATATGCAGCTACAATTTCTTCAGGCATCTTACTTGTTATCTGTATCGTACTACGGTCATATCTTCGATACAGACTTTCAATAACTTTGGTCGATACAAACTGCATAATAATAGAATACCCTGCACGCTCCCATCCAGACACAAAAACCAAAGATACATAACAAGATACAGTTATATACAAAAAACATATGTCCAAATACTCTTACCTGTCTTATTCGAAACATATAATGCAATAAAATCTGTACCACCTGTACTTGCATTACCTACTAACGCAGCCACAATTCCTAAGCCGTATACCGCACCACCAATAACGATGTTTAACATGATATCATCAAACAAAATATCAAATTGAAATACAGTTAAGAATATTGACACACATGCAAATTGCAATGATGATAGTATAGTAAACTTTTGTTGAAATAGACTTACCACAGAGTATCGCTACTGGTAGATTCAGTAATACTATCATTAGCGCAACTGGTATTTGTATTTGATGTTGACTGCCTATCACATTGATTAATATTGCAGACCCGTAAACCCACTCGACAACAATCCGGCAGGGTCTTAACTTTTAGGCATAAGTTTGCAACAAAGCCGAAAAAGATGACACAGAGAATACTGAATAATAAACGGATCGATTGTTTCTGCTTAAAAATCGATGAGTTTCTCTTTCATTCCATCCCTCTTTTTTTCTATTACTATTTTTAATCAATTCTCAGTTAGATTCCTATGTTTTGTTTTCCTACTATTAGGGAAAAATATTATTCTACGCTACGAAAGGTGATTATCATGAATAAACGACAAGAAAAAGATTCTTCCATTCTAGGTGAAGAAAAACAAATGGTTCACTGCAAATGAACTCGCTAAATTATTATCTGTATCTAATCGTACTGATTCGTCTCTGATATTGATACAATCAATAAAGTTTATTCTGAGAAGCTAATCACTCAAATCTTCGAAGTGGATATGCACTCATCCTGAAAACTATAAACAATTTCAATCAAAACGACAAAACTTATTGCAGAGTTCCTCGAAAAGAAATTTATATATTTTAAAGTCACTTCTCTTATCGCGTGATTCTATCTATATTCCTGATTTATTAGAACAGTTATGCATCTCTGAATATACTCTTGATGCACATCTCAAAGAGATTCGTAAACAACTAGCAAATTATCAAAAATCTCAAACTCAAGAAATCATCAAACCATCTCGTCCTACTAGGCTCTGAAAATGAACTACGTAAATTATACAAGCATCTTCTCATGGACGAGACCAAGCAAAATTTCTTAAATATCAACGAGCTAGCAAATCTATATCAAAGCTTTGATTTACTCAGATGTAAAAGTGAGTTGGAAAAACTTACTGCAAGAACACAACTATGTAATTAACGCAAATGCATTACCATCCATTCTATTACACATCAGTATTTCCATCGATCGTATTCTCAGTGGAAAATACATTGAATCAACATACACAAGTTCCAAGATCCACGATGCGATCGAATATAAGATTGCCAAAGAATTCTACGAACGAATCGCAATCTTATACCAAGCACATGTTATTGAAAGTGAAGTTAATATCCTTGCATTATTACTGATGGGAAACAACCCTGCTCAAATCAGTGATACAGAAATCTCCAACTATATGCCAGATGGATTACTCTGCAGTGATATTGTCAATGAGTTGATTGCGTTTATATACGGTCATCATGGTATCGACTTCTCTAAAGATGATGATTTTAAACTTGGTCTAACACTCCATCTTCAATCATTAATTGAACGTAGTATCAGTCAAACCCACACAACCAACTTATACCTACAAGAAATCAAGCGTAAGTTCCCATTAATTTTTGAGGTGGGCGTAAGTACTGCAACCTTCCTTGCAAATAGACTACACATCAATATCAATGAAGATGAAATCGGTTTTATTACTCTACATCTAGGACTAGCCTACGAGCGTATCTATCACTCTAAAAAAACTCAGAGCGGTATGGATTTATCCGTTGGGTGAAAAAGCATTCTATACCCAACGCAAAAAGATTGAAACGATATTCTATGAGCACATCGAGATTGTCAAAGTGTATGCATACTTCCAGGAAGAACTCATCCTTGCGGATGAGCCAGACTTATTGATATGCTCAATTCCACTACGTCATAACCTGAAGATTCCAACTGTTGAAGTTTCATTACTGTGCGGCAAAAATGATGAAGCTAAACTTTTCGAAATGATTCACGAAATCGAAAGAACACGTACACAAAAAGAATTCTACACAAATCTAAAAGGATTGATTTCAAAACAGTTCTTCTATAATCATCAACTCTTCAATACACCACAAGAGATTCTAGAGTTCATGTCAAAAGAACTCCAAAAAGCCTCTATTGTGACAGATGCATTCTATCCATCTGTTATGCGACGTGAAGCACTATCACCAACATCGTTTAATTTTAACTTTGCAACACCACACCCAATTGACTCCTCTTGTCTAAAATCCGCAATTTCAATCATGTTATTAGATAAGCCAGTTCTATGGGGCAAGTATGAGGTACAGCTTATTTTCTTACTAGCAATCGATAAACCTGATACCACAACACTGAAACCATTCTTCGATTGGGTTGCTTCTCTGACAGATGATTACGAAAAGTTATCCCACTTAATTTCAAGTAATACATATGAGGAATTCATTAGTTATCTCATCTCATAAAATCAAAAGAAGATGCAACAAGGATAATTCTCCTGGTACATCTTCTTTTTCATATCTCAAACGAAATTCTAAAATACTACAACGTAAATCTAAACTTTTGCCAAGGTTTTAGACTATCCAGAATAAAGAGTTCTTCTTCACGGATATGTCCAACTACATTAGTTCTTCCACTATTCTTCATATCCTGTAACGCAACCTGCAGTTCACCAGCATATGTTCCATATTCACTACTATCAATCAATACATCACCACGATGAATCATATCTGGTGCATGGAATACATCAAAGTGATGACCTCTATATTTCACTCTACTTTGACTTGAACGAATCATGCATGGTTTAAATCACCTCGATTTAGATGGAGTTCTTCTAATACAATCTTCTTTTTCTGTTTCAGGAATATTTGCTCAAGTTCAACTTTGAAATTTTATACATCTAAAGAAACATGCTTTTAACGCTTCTTTCTCTGCTGCACTTGGATAACAGTTTTGCGATAACAATATCATCAATCATATCTAATGCGACTAGATGTTTTTAATTGAATATCAATCGGCATATGACGATGCATCTCTAATGTACATAACCCATCTGTTGTAGGCCATGGTCCATACGCATCTTTTCCCAAAGAGCCGATAAACGCAGCTGTTCTCAATCCATAGTGTCTAAACTTTTCAGAACATTTCAAGAAGAAATCTAAATCCAATCCTGTATAATCGTGTGGATAAAAAATTATGACATGCACACAACTGATAACGATTTGGTTGATAGTCCATGATTGTATCAATTGTATGTGTACTTGAACTCATGTTAATTTCTACTTTCAATCCATATGGATTGTATGTCATAAGCGCTTCTTCAAAACCACTAAAACCTCCATCCATACGGATACCATCCGCATGAATATCATGGAAGAATTTTAAATCTGTATAACTAACACCCAATTCTTTAAATACAGATGGATTCACATCCAAGATGATTTCATAACCAAGACTCTTTGCGTAATCATGAATCTTTGTAAACTCTTCCTTAATTTCATTTGCTGGCTTTCTTACAGATAATAAGCAAGAAAATATTCTCTTTTGCACCGATATCATGCATTTCTTTTAGATATGCAAAAGATCTCTTCATACTACTTTTTCTGGATAAATAGAAACTCCTAGTCTTCTCATAACTTCTCCTCCTCTAATGGATTTTTCAGGTATCTCTTCTGTACATAGTTTATATAGTGTCCATGCATAAATTTTTGCACACGCAACTAAATCATCAATATTGACCCATTCATTTTGGTTGATGTGCAATTCCATTTTGATCCTGGGGAAACTTGGTCCATACGGGAATAATGGAATCACAAACATGGGCGTATGTTCCACCTGTTGTTGTCGTTGGCTTTAACGCTAGTATCCGTCGCTTCTTCATACGCATTTTTGCATTGTCTTTCATAGCCATGAATCCTTTATGATGTAGCACTACTGAGAATTCGATACTAACTTTCACTCTAAACCTACTGCTTTTGTTTGAATCTGTTGCATGATCTTATCCATATCACAAGTTGGATAACTCAGTGAGAAACGAATTCCCATCTGATTATTTTGCATACAATAAAAAGTTTTATTGCGAATCTTCATTTTCACCAAAATGTTCATCCTTTACAGCAATACCCAATCTATCACCATTGATATTTGCATTCATGAAAATATTCATTTGCAAATGCAATTACTTTCTGCTCATCACCCCAGACCTCAATGACCGCTCTACCACGTTCACCATAAATGGCTGGAAATTTATTATCCAGTGTAAAACCAACAAGAGGTTTTTTTCTCATGTTTCAAGAAGTAATGCATGTCTTCCATGCCAGTTTCTTCATTTGTTCCCAAAAGATGATATGTATCGCTGTCTTTGGCTGAATCCCTAAATCTTTCAATGCAAGCATGCCATACATTGCCGCAAAAAGTGGTCCTTATCATCTAACGCACCGCGTCCCCAGATTCTTCCATCGTGGATTGCGGCAGAAAAAGGCGGATCAATCCAGCCATCACCAACTTCAACAACATCTACATGTCCAACAATACCAATATATTCTTCACTATTTCCGAAACTACCATAACCCATATATCCATCTACATTTTTCGTTGGCAGTCCTCTCGTTTACAAATTTCAAGTGCTTTTTCCAAAGCGTTTGCAGGTCCAATTCAAAAGGCATTCTATCTTGTGGCTCACTACGTCTTGAATCAATTTGTACCATTGTACAAATATCATCAATCATATCTTGTTTCCGTCTTTCAACCTGCAAAATATCTCTTCCTTATTCACAATTGATCTCTTTTCTTTTTAATCTTATATACATGCATGTATATAAATTTCTTTCTATTTTTAAAAATAAGCCCGAACAGATAGAGTTTTGTCCGGGCTTGACTTATTCTAATAACAAATTGTTTCTTTTAATGCTCAAGATTTTTCCGGATGATTTACGGATGCATCAATGAACTTTGCCATATTTTCAAATGATCTCACTCAATCCTGTTCCACCTTTCTTAGGCATCTTTAGGATCGTAATATCATTCTTATATTGTGCAATCACTTCTTGATTTTCAATTGCCATCATACTTGCGACTTTTCGCTGTTGTTTTTTTCTGCAATTAATTTTTGCACAACGAGCAGCCATCTCACTGTATTCAGGGAAGTTAAAAGCATGGTCCACACAAGACAAAATCTGGTTCCAATTTCTTCACCATCGCAGTCATCTTCATAACCACTTCATCTTTATTCTGCTTGTAGTAATCCATTCCACAATAAAGTGTTGCACTAATCTGACCGCCTATCTCTTTCAAATATGGTTCTAAAAGCATTGCAGTCCCAGCAATCTCTCGCGTTGCACTTAGTGTACAATCAGGGTTGCTCTTACCACCTGCTCCAGCTAAGCCGGAATCAAAAATCAATATTACTTTCATATTAGTCTAACTTCAAATCATCGAAGGACAATTCATCAAGTTCATCCTTCTTCTCTTCCTTTGCTAACTTCTCTTCTTCCTCTAGATACTTACTATCTTGCATCTTGAAGAATGGATAGTAGAGAGCCATGTCTGCAAGTAACATGAACAACTGTAAGATTACAGCATTAATCGAACCAGTCGTCAGATAACCTGAAATAAAGATTGGCGTTGTCCATGATAACTGAACACCAGATGTAACTGGAATGAATCCTACTGCTGTTGCAAGCTGTCCAATAACTGTATTCATAACTGGTGCTAAGATAAATGGAATTACCATGATAACATTCAATACCATTGGGAAACCAAAGATAATTGGCTCATTGATACCGAAGATACCAGCAGGAAGAGCCATTCTTCCTAACGTCTTTAGACGCTTAGACTTTGCCATAAATGTCATCATCAATACAAGACCTAATGTAGATCCTCCACCACCGAAGTTGCAGAAGAAATCTGAGAATGCTGATGTAAATACATTTGTCATTGGTAAACCAGCCTTCGCCAATTCATAGTTCTCTAATGTTAATGCCTTATGAATTGGAGCGAAGATTGTATTTATAACAGCAGGTCCATTGATACCAAAGAACCAGAATAATGTACTTAAGAACTGATAGATAACTTCAAATGCTTGAGACTTACCTAAGCCAACTAAACGGAGCTTGTAATACTTGATAAATAAATGTATGCACATTTTCCAAATGGAGTATTCACAAAAATCATGTTGACAAAAGAAGAATACAAGCATGGATAATCCTGCAGGAATTAACGCAGCAAATGAATCCATAACTGCTGGTGGAACACCATCAGGTAACTTAATAACAAGTTTCTTCTTAACTGCAAATGCAAAAATTTCTGTAGAAATAATGACTACAATCATTGCCAAGAAGATACCCTTTGTACCCTAAAATGACCGAAATGAGAAAACCAGAGAACATCTTGCCATCTGCATTCATGAACGCTGCATGTTTCATTGGAGTAATCATCAAGAATGTAACAAGAGCAACAACCGCAGATTCAATCTTATCTACACCCTTTTCACGTGCATATGCATATGCAATACCCATAACAGATAGTAATGCATAGCAATCAAATGTAACTGCAGTTACTGCATCAAAATATTTCTCCCATCCTTCGCCAGCAAATGTCGCAATCATCTCTGACCAACCTTCGATTGGGAAGTTGGAGATTAATAGGAAAATAGATCCAACGATAACTACTGGTACTGCATACATAAAGCCATCGCGGATAGCCACTAATACCTTATTCTTAGATAAGGCATCAGCGATTGGGATAAGGAACTTTTCTAAAGCCTTAATCATAATAATTATTTACCTTCGCTTTCTGCTTTCTTCTTTTTAATTTCTAAAATGGCACGTTTGAGAACTCTCTCTCCGTCCATGTTACCGTACTCTTCAGTATCAATAACGAAAATTGGTTTTCCAAGATGGCCATAACGGTCTACAACCTTGTCATATAGATACTTAACCTGTGGACCTAAAAGAATAGCATCTGGATTTTGTTCCGTAATGATTTTATCTAATAAATTATCAGAGAATGCTTTTACTTCAATATCTAAAGAATGTTGATCTGCAACCTTCTGCATTTTACTTGCCATCATAGAAGTAGACATCCCGCATTACAGAACAGATAGATTTTGTATAATTTTCCTCCTTTCTATCGTTCTACCACTATGTTAATCGTAAAACTAAACTATAATCCTTAATTTATCTGCCGCATGCTAGAAACTTTACTTCCTTTCTCTTCCAAAAGAAAAAGGATGTGACAAAGTTCTACCTCATCAACATCCTATGTATCATTTTATTTTTACTAATACCTTCATATATACATATGATGAAGACTGTCATCAATCAATAGATTCCACTGCAGGTGCTTTTTAAGTTGGAAATAGGCATCATATGATGGTGCTGTCACCCTTTCAAATAGTCACTCTTGAAAGCATCACTCATTTTTAATATCTGTCCTCTTTAGAATATCGTTTAACTTTTTGAATCGTTATTCTATCTACATTTCTTGTGATGTAAATATTGTCATTTCTGCTAAACTCATCTAATAGCTCTGATGTAATGTGTTGAAAATATCAGTGTTGCTCCTTCGACATTTATATTTTTCCTGCAGTGAAGAATCTAATTAACGTAGAAACTATTTCTCTATTAAAGTGATTTTTCCAATTCATCCACAATTACATATCCACCATGCTTGAATGCAAGCATCGCATTGATAAACATTACAATTCCTTAATGGTTCCTGAAGATAAATAATTTTGAAATTGAATAGGGCTAGAAATTGTGATTGGTTTTCTACCATAGAACTTTAAGATTTCTTCTTGTGTTTTCTCATTATATGTTATTGATTCAATACTCGGATCTAAAAACGCCAATAGTTCTCGTGGATAATCCCTAGTATTCTCAATACATTTAAATTGGTAAAATCAAGTAAATTTCTAACATAAATTTTATTATCCTTCGTGATTGATAGTGCAATACTAATATCATTCTGCAAGAATTCCTCCGTATTGTCTCTTTCTCTCATCAAGTGACTTTTCATCAAATGTTAACATATCTTTTTCTTCTGAATGGTAGATATTTTTTGAAATACAATTTCTCATTTTTTTATGATATATTCTTCATCCAAGTCAATCGTTTTAACTTTTCCTATTTCTGATACAAGATGATACACCCATCATTTTCAACATAGAAAGTAGTATCGATTTGTATGTTCTCGGAATTTGTAAAGATATCATTATAGTCAATACTATTAAGTGACTTTCCATTAATAAAAATCAAAACAAAGTGCGATCAATTTTAATATTGTCGTTTTCCCCGAGGCATTAATACCCACAAGAGATATCACATTGTTTTGTATATACTCTTCCAAAAAGATTTGATAACATTCCAAGTTTATCTGATAAAACTCTTTGTTCTGCAAAAAGTCAATATCTACCTTTTCTTTTTAGTAGATTTAACCCACTAGCTGATAATCTAATTAACTTAATCATGATATTTTTCTCCTTGAAGTAGCTTTATTTTATCATAATTGTTGAATATTTTCCATATTTTACACGTATTATGCGTGTAAAATATATAATTTCTACAGATTTTTATCTCCTATTTAATGTTTTAAACATAAAGTTCGCACAAAAATATTGAATTAAGATATTTATATGGTTTCAATCCTATATCATGGTTGATAGCTCTCCAAAAACCATCGATCTTTCTCTAAGAATAAGTTTCTACATCTACCTTGGATAATACATACATAACGGATACCACAACCACCAACACAAGACTCTTTCCTAGAGTGACTTAGCACTTTTATCAATTTTATACTCCCGTCCCATCATTCCAACATAGATAGAGTGGGACGTAATTCTCCTGTTTTTTTCTTTGCATCACCACAACATCTACATATTTCTTATATAGCTGCATATCTCTCTCCGTCATTTGTATTATATCGATTTGTGTTGCGTATTTCAATCATATACGCAACATTTATAAATTAATTATCTTCTAATTGTCGCAAATCTGTTATACTAATGCTGAGGTAATGTAGATGACACTAAAAAGAAATGATTCACCAATACAAAACAAAAAAACAGGATGTAGTGATTCTGAACTTGCACGCAGATGTAATGTTTCTCGCTCGACTGTTGCACGTTGGTCTAGTGGAGAAATTAAGAAGGTCAACGATGATACTGCTGAGATCTTATCTCAACTATTAGGCTACAACATCACTCCTATCCTAATGGGAATGGACACAACCATCCGCTTACCAATTCTTGGTTATGCAAAAGCTGGATATGACTTATTTGCGGAAGAGAATTATCTTGGCGAAGAAGAAACAACTCTAAAAGAAAGAGAGAATGGTGATTACTACCTACGCATCACTGGTAATTCCATGTCGGGTATCGGTATCATGGATGGCTCACTTGTATTAGTTCGCCAATGCGATTCTATTCCCAGTGGTAAAGTTGCGGTTGTCATGATTGATCAAGAAGTTACCGTCAAGCGTGTTATCTATAAAAAAGGAATGATGATTCTTGAAGCTGCAAACCCAGATGTTGCAAGCCGTTACTTCACCCCACAAGAGATAAAAGAATTACCAGTAAAAATAATCGGACAAGTATTATCTTGTCGTACAAGCTTCTAGATACAAAATGAGCGAGTAGCAGTGAATATGCTATTCGCTCATTTGTATTATAAATATTCTTATTTAGAATGTTTATACTTCTTAATATACATAGCTATTATCACTAGCATTGCCAGTGATGTACCTAGTGCAAATGTCCAGAACATCAACTGCGTTCCATCAAACGTTCTAGGCAGACGGAAAAGATTTGTTCCACCTGCGGATGGTGTAGTTGGTGTTACGGTAGGGGTTGGTGTTGGTACTGGAGTTGGAATTGGCGTTGGAGTAGGTGTCGGTGTTGGTAAAACCTCGTTATACGCAGTATTAAACTCTGCTTTTTCATACTTTACTCCTGCAAGTTTAATAACTGTTTCCGTATGCAATACACCTGCCTGCTCAACTGCGTATACTAAAACATCATATTCAATCGGATCATATGTATAGTTTGGTGTCGTTCCAACAGTTTGTTTCAATTTATATGTATATACACCTGCGGTAGTATACGTCATAATTGGCCCAATGTTTTCTTCAACACTATCCGTTAGCGTGAATGTATATACTCCACCTGTGGATCCTGTAGGCATCGGATATGTTGTATTATCCGCTGTCAAAGTATATGTAAACGTACGACTCACAGATGTTGGATGTTGTGCATTTCCCATAGTAAATACCTGCTTTACTGGGATTACCACATTTCCAGCAGCCAATGTTGGAAGAATACAGACAGTCGATAACCAAACCATCATACATATCATCACAATTCCAAATCTACTCTTTCGTTTCATATTTTATCCACCTTTCGTCAGAATATACTATTCTACCCTTGGTACCGTCCGAAAGGGGTCGGGCAGTACCAGCGGAAGAACAGTATCAATTCATACTGTATTCCGCTAAACTTAAGTTTTGTTATCTATTCTTTTTATTTTTCATTATTTTTATCATTTGACGCAGAATCACAAAAGTAGCTAATACCACTGTTAAAAGCACAATGAACAATGGGGCTTGATGCCATTCATTTACCTGTGTTGTATTAATCAGTGTTTTTTCTTTATGCAATCCCTTTGTGACATACGGATTCTCTTTTACGGTATTTGAAATCTTTGCGGCGACGATTTGCCTAGCATTTGTATACCCTGTTGCACAGGTAGAAAGAAGTACAATTTTCTCTCCTGCCTTTAATTCAATCGGCGTATAGATTATTGCTTTTTGTCTTAACAACTCTAGATATGTACCTAACTGTTCAGGCGCAATATCTGTTTGATAGACATCTTCGTCATACGCATCTGTTTCAATATATGCGAAGTTTTCTAATCCATATAAATTCCCATGATAAAACAGACTTCCATAGCGATGTTCATTTAGAAAAGCTTCTTCTTTAAAGAGGTCAATATCACCAAACATTGCATGATGTGCCATGTGATGCCCGTATAAAATACTAAGTGAATCTTGAAAATCAGGCTGATTTCGATAATCCATAAAGATAGCCCCAGAAAGAGAATACTTTTTCTGTGCGTTCTGATTAAGATATTGGAAGTTATCTTCTCCATGTACAATCGGATAATCAATCCCAGTGCCATACTCTGTAATCCACGCAAAAACATCCGGATTGACTTTCTGAATCTCTTCAAAAGAGACGCTGTTATTTTCACTTGGCCTGTATATCTCATACTGTTCTGCAGATGCGCTTTGATAGATTTGATATGAATCCCAAAGAGCGTAAATTCCTACAAGAACAATTATTGTAACAAGCATGATAATGAAACGATCCAGGAAGTGACCAAACTGTTTAACTATTTTTTTATGATGACCTGATTTTTGTTCTTCTTTCATAGATAATACGGTTGTTTTGTGACAAACTCTTTTATTTCTTTTTTTAAAGCTTCACGATTCTTCTTGATTACTACAGTTGCGATAACTGCACATGCAAAGCCAACTAATAGGATATATGGTAAATTGCTTAAAATAATACCTGTTGGAGTTGCTAATGTCTTATTATTACGGAATGCCGCAATATCTGCACCTTCTGTAACATTCTTAGCTGCACCAGATGTCGCTGTAGCTGTCTCTGTAGCTGCTACACCATTTGATGTAATCTTTAGATTTGCTGTATGGCCTTGTGCATCTGTTTCTGTTGTTATATATGTTGCACCAACTGGAAGGTTAATAAATGCTAAAGACTGACCATGCTTTAACTTAAATGTAAATGCTGCACCTGCTGTTACATCAAAACTGTGATCTGTTGCTGAAGCTCCTGTGATTCCATTTAGTGTTGGATCAACAGCTGCACCACCACTAATGATAATGGCTTTATATGTTCCATGTGTCGTTGTAGTTGTCAATGTTGCAGGATCATTTACTGTAAGTGTAAATGGGAAGTATGTTGCTGTGTTACCTGCACCACCACTAACAGTTTTACTAATCTCAAGAGCTGCAGAAGGATCAGTTGCACTACCTGTATGGGTACGGTTGAACTTATTTGTAAAGCCAAATCCACTTCCTTCCGCTGTATCTGTATCATTAACCTTAGTACCTACAGTTGCAGTTGTAGGATCATAAACACCTACAGAAATTGTCTGTACATAAACACCAGTATTCGCTGCATTATTTGCTACGATTACCTGAACGCGATATGTCATAGTACTGTAATCCATCTGTTCTGATACAGTCGCTGTATTTGCTAGTGTAAAACCAGAAGCACTTTCTGTAACAGTGTAAATATATTCGCCAGCATGCGCGAATGTAACACTATCTAAGATATTTCCTGTCTTCTTGGATACAGTTTTAACACCACTTACATCAGTAGCTGTTGTACCTGTATCACCTGCCGTAAATGTGACTGTGCGATTTGGAATTGCAGGCATGTTTGTTGTTGTCGCATTCTCACCATCTACACTCACTGCGGTAAATTGGAACGTTGCTGTTCCTGCTGGAGTTGCTGTACCTGTTGGCATCTGGATATTCTTCCAAATACCTAGTGTTGCTGGATTTGCCTCTGTACCAGATGTAGTTGGAGGTGGAGGAGCAGCCATAACACCTTTTACATTGAGGGAAAGACACATTACACTTGCAACAGCACACGCAATGAGTTTTCCTCCTAAAGCTTTGATATTCTTAAATTGTTTCATTATCGTCTTCTCACTTTCATTATGATTTCGTGTGAAAATTTGTTGAATGTATTAAATTCCTCTACGTCTAAATACCATGACTACAGTTCCATATGTATCTTTAATTGGAACACAGCCATATAAACGACTATCTTTTGCTTGTTCTCTTGCATCTCCTAGTAAAAATACTTCATCCTTTGGTACGGTAAGTGGAAACGTAACTCCTGTTGTAAACTGCTCCGTCGATCCAAATGCATAACTTTCTGCCTGTGGAATTCCATTTAAGACAAGTCTTCCATCTTTGAAGTCAACTGTATCACCAGCCACCGCAACAACACGACGAACCACCAACTCACCATCTTGTCGAATGACAATCGCATCTTGTACTGCATACTCTTTATCAAGGCGATAAAACGCAACTAAATCTCCATCCTTAACAGAAGGACTCATAGACTCATCATGTAAACGACAAACACCAAATACTGCAATATACGCAACCAAGCATATCAAAACGATTACCGAAACTTCATATACAATTCCAAGAACTGCACTCAACAAAGAAGACTTCTTTCCTACTTTTTGAGTTTCTTGTTGATGTTCTTTTGTGTGATTTTGAAAGTTCATCTCGTCTTACCTCTAGTTGCATTAGCTAAATTATTTCTTACAGAATGACTCATGATTCTTTCCCCAACGGATGCGGATAAAGATGTTTACTACCAAAAAGAGCGATTACAACACACAATGCTATCCAAAACACCAAATCCAACTTGGTGAAATTCTTGATTGGCTGTACTATTTTCTCTATCAGTATGCTCTTTGGTATTCGTTACCTTTGGATACATATTCTTTTCGATTCTATCGCTGATTTTTGCAATCAAGAAATGTCGGTCCGTTCTATCACCCGTAGCACAGGTTGATAAAACAAGTAATGTATCATCGAGTGTAATATCTTTATCTCTTATGTATACTGCATGTTCTTGCATTGCAGCTAAATAATCTTGCTTTGCACTTTCTGTTTCAGCAGGTGGTGCAAATAAACTCTTATCTGCAGCATCTCCATGCAGTAATGCTACGATTTCAATCCCCTTCTTTTCACCATTGTAGTAAATTGTTCCATAACGATGACTATCAAAGAAACCCTTTGATTCATAGAGATCAATATCTCCAAACATCATCCCTTCTGCCATATGGTGACCATAGAAAAGGTTATTAAAAGCTACTAAATCTTTTGAAAAACGATAATCCAGAAAGATACTACCCGAAAGTGAATACTCACCCATTGGATCCCTATTCAGATACTTTGCGTTATCTTCGCCTACTACCAATGGATAATCAATATTTGTTCCATAAATGGTTAACCAAGCAAATACATCGCTGTTTATATTTTGTAATTCTTGAAATGAAACACTATGGTTCGCAGTTGGTCGATATACTTCATACTTCTCTGGTGATGCATTTGTATAAATTGTTTTAGAATCCCAGAGTGCATACGCTGCCACAAGCAGTGCCATGACAATCACTAGCATGAAGACCAGTTCTAAAATACGGTTGATAAACAACACGATTTTTCGTTGCATTTTTTTCAATGTTTTCTGGTATCTTCATCTAACCAACTGCCCCAAAAGTAATTAATGATTATCCTAATGTACTTCTTCTATGTTTTTGACTCATTAAGAAGCCAAGTCCAGCAATCGCAAAGATTCCAACAAGGATATATGGAAGGTTGGATAGAACAATACCTGTAGGAGTAATTGCGGCCTTTGTATTTGTCATTACTAAATTATTTGCGGCTTCACCAATAATTGTAGAAGCTACTGTATTACCTGTTGTAGATGTTCCAGCAACGCCATTTGCTGTCTGTACATAGCTTGCTGTATAGTTAGCTACTGCAGTTTCGCTTGCTGTATATGTAGAACCTACTGGCGCATCAAGTAATACTACTGATTGGTTATGCTTTAGTTTAACTGTGAATGCTGTACCAGGAGTAACTGTGAATACATGATCTGTACCAGCGCCAGTAATACCATTCGCTGCTGGGTCGATTGTAGCGTTATTTTCCATTACAACTGCTTTATATGTTGTAGGAGTTGTTGGAAGAGTGACTGCTGGCGCATTCACTGTAACTGTAAATGTAAAGTACTGTGTATAGTCACCACCGTCACCAGCAACTACCTTCTTAATACGTAAGTTTGTATCATTTGTATCACCAGGGTTTGTGGAATCATTTAAATGTGTACGAACAAACTTATTCTCAAATGAGAAATCTGTTCCTTCTGCACCATCGTCATCACCAACTTTAGCTCCAACGACTGCTACACTTGCTCCAGATGCTGGTGTGTAGTTATTAACAGAAATAGACTTAACATAAGTACCTGTACCAGCCGCATTATTCGCAACGATTACCTGTACATAATAAATCTTTGTAGAATAAACCATTTCTTCTGTTGTATCTGTATCGTTTGTTAATGTAAATCCAGAAGCAGCTTCCGTTACTGTGTAGATATATTCACCAGCGTGTGGGAATGTAATACCATCAACGATATTAACGGACTCTTTACTTACAGTCTTAACACCAGATGTTGTTGTTCCTGCATCAGCAGTTGTAAAAGTTAATTGTTCTAGTTGGAATTGCAGGCATATTTGTTGCTGTAGCTGTTTCACCATCAACTGTTAATGCTGTGAAGTTAAATGTTTGCAGCACCAGCAGGTGTGATAGTGCCCTCAGGCATTACAAGATGTTTGTTAATTGTAACGTGAGCAGGGTCTGCTTCAGTACCACTTGCTGTAGGTGTAGCGGCAGATACCTTTAATGGGTTTGTTGTTAGTAATAAACCAGTCGCAACTACTAGTGAAGCCAATGTACTTAAAAATTTTCTTGCCTTTCATATTATTATCCTTTTCCCAAATTATATGGTTTTTAAAAATTCTCTTCTACGAACAATCATAATGACTGTCCCATAGGTATTTTTGATATCAACAGTCCCATAAATGCGTGAGTCTTTTGAGTTTTCTCTTGAATCACCTAATACAAATACTTTCCCCTCTGGAACTTGTATCGGAAACTCTATTCCCTTAAGGAACTGTTCACTTTTTTCATAGATTCCCGGTTCTCTTCTTGGAACCCCATTAATCACTAACATGCCGTTTTCAAAATCAACATTATCTCCAGCCACCGCAACGACTCTACGAACCTCTTTGGCTCCATCTACTTCTAAGACTATTAAATCTCGAGCTTCATAGTCTTTATCTAAACGATAGAACACAACAAGGTCTCCATCTTTTGCGGCCGGATACATCGAATTATCCGGTATCCGACACCATCCAAATAGGAAGCTGTAGATCAGTAGAATCCCTACTGCGATGATGAGGATTTCTGATGCCAGGGCTTGGACCTCCCACAGGAGGTTTGATTTCTGTTTCATCTTCTTGATATTCATCAACCTTCACCCCCTTAGGCACCATTCTACTTGCATAAATATCTCTATCCTCCGATAGATTCATTCTGTGATAACGACGCTTACGTATATAAACGCTATACGCAACAAGCATCAAGAATACGATTACTCCAACACCAAGTAAGATAGACTTATTATTCATATGATGAATACCAGTAGGTACAGGTACAAAGTTCATGACCTTAAAATCAATTAGTCCATCATTACCATTTTTTCCCTCAACCGTTAGTGCCGCAACTCTATCAGGTGTATAAGCGAATCCACTTCCATTTACCTGCGTATATACATCTGCACCTTCAGTTACTTGATAGACACTAATTTTCGATCCACCTATCGTATCCTGTATTTGAATTCTTTGTCCGTGCTTTAATGTGATGTAACCTACACCATGCTCATCCGTAGTAATTGTTCCATTGCTAGGTGCAGGATGTGCATTTGCAACACCAGGAAGTACCTCACCAACATAGCTGAATGTCTTATTCTTATATGGTTTAAAATTACGATCCAAGAAGGTTATCTTATATCTAAAATTCTGATTGATGGACGCAAACTCAGCATTTTCATCACCGACTTGAACAGAGATTCCAAGTTTATGATAATAAATCTTTTCATTCTTTATAAATTTATTAATACTCTTCATAAAGAAGTCATAATCACCTAAATCAAGCATTCCTGCATCTGTTTTATTTCCTTCTTTGATTGCCAGATCTCCTGTAAAATTATCTACATCAACTCTAATTTTCCATTTACCTTCTGGCGCAAAGAATTGAGCAGTGTATTCTCTTCAATCAAATAGTATTCTCCAGGAATCATGTTCTTAAAGTAGAGTTCACCTAAAGATTGTGATGTTGCAGTACTTACAGTATCCCCTTCGCTTCCATCAGTATTAATTTTCGTAATCCTAAACTTAACACCTGCAACAGGGTATTTTGCAACATAATTATAAGGATGATGGTCGAGTGCATCATAACTTGAAGATGCAGGATGAGCTGGATTGCTAACTGCATATGACCCCCATGGTCCATCTTCATCAGTAGATTTAAATGTATACAAGTCCTGTTTCCATTGTGCATAAAGTTTATATATAACAGGAGTTGTTCTTAATTGTAATCCTCCCAATATGATCGTTCCCAAGGATCTCCATCCCATAGAGTTGATGTAATCTGTCCTTCATAGTAGGAGACATCCGTTCCATCTTGTTTGGAATTCCATCCAGCAAATTCAGCATTCGGATGTACAAATGCATTATTTTTACAGTATATGATGTTCCCACTGTCACAGTATCATTTGTCATATTTCCTGTAATAATATTAGTTGGACCAGACCGATTATATTCCACTATATAGTTATCAATTTTATCCCATTGTGCATACAATGTGATCGTCCTACCGCCAGTCGTAGATAAACCGCCATTGACAATTTCTCGTTCAGTATAGCTTGTTCCTGTTCCATCTGGCTCAGTATTCCATTTCCTCGTAGGAATATGATATGGATTTAGAAACTTTGGTATTTTCTCATCCTGAATTTGATGATTATCACCGACTTTCGCCACATAGTCGAAAAATGTTTCACCTGTGTTTCGATCGTGACCACCATTCAAGTCATATCGTATCTTATAGTAATTCGGTTTTAGTTGAAGCCCGATAGTGATATTTACCTCCCGAGCACCATCTAAAGACAAGTTATACTTTTCAGAAACTTTTGTATCAGGATGTATATTAGAATGATCTTCACCTACCCCATATGGGCAGAGACTAAATGGTGTATATGAATCTAGAATATGTTCAAATGATAACCAATAGTCACCCTCTGTAGCAGTGTAATAGGTATTTTTACCTGGTGCATCATATTGCGAGGTGACTGAATCATAATGATATCCTGTTGTTGAGAACGAACTAGTTCCTCCACCATTATCATTCATTATATCCGCAAATACTGGCTTTCTACTCAATTGCTCATTTTTCATCAAAAACGCCATTATTATTTTCATCGATAAATACTTTTGTATTTATTTTTAGTGTTCTAATAATATACTTCTTAATATTCGATTCTACAAAATTCGTTCCGACGTAGTTTCACTACTGTCTTTCGTCTTATATTTAATAAAAGAACGAATTGTTTATCACCTTATCCGTATCATCCGAATTATTGTCTTTAGTAGGTATCTTCAAAGTTAATGTCGCAACATCTCTCAAAAAACCTGCGCTCATTTTATAGCCATCTCGCGAAACCATCTTTACTGCTCTTGTTGTTTCTGTTGACGGTAACCAAGTACGCCAATTCGCAATACTATCATATTCTGCAGCTGTCATTCCTGGTTGTGGAGTATCAGACGAATAATATACGTCAATAGGTATTGGTCCACCGGTTGAAACACCATTAAATATTGGAGTAATTTCCGTTCCTCTAGGAGAACCATTCATATTCAAATCATCAACCATTGGTATAAAGTTAACAATTGTGAAACCATCAACGTCAAGACCAGTAAAATTCCCTAATTTATATTCATATCTAATCATTTGCTCATATGAAGTATATGATGGTGCAGTTATACCATTACCCGTCAAAGAACTGTACAATCCCGTAGATGGAATATAATTAAACATTCTATTTTTGATCTTGCTTTTGTTGTTTCGACTGATCCTCAGTACTACCAACAGTATTTACTAATGTTAATCTCGGCGTAAAATAAACTGTTCCTGGCAAAGAGTCTTCCGTCACTTTCACCTTTAAATTTTTAAAAGTTAAATCTAGATTTTTCTTTTTCTGTAATAGATATCTTTCCAAAATCATAGATATTACCATTTCTTGATGCCACAATCTCGCTAAGCGTTTTATCACTAGAAAAATTCCCATTATTATCTGTTAAAGATTCACTGCCACTGACTATTTTATATCCTGTAGGTATGTTTTATATCTAGTTTTCGATGTTGTATATAATTGTGTTCTATCTGATAACGATGTAATTTTAATTTCTACATCAATCACATCGTTCAAGTAATCATATCCCGAAGGAACCACTCGTTTGGATGTTGTGTTGAATGTGTTAAGAGGATCATTGAATACCCAACGATATGGTACTGTTTGACTTGGAACATATGCACTATTTGATTTTTCGCTCTCAATCACATAATCGCTATTTACCTTTGTTATTTGTATTTTGATATCCATATGTGTATCCTTCTCTAAATACGTGAATATTAAAATCATTTGCCACATCAGTTTTTGGTATTTGACTTGTTGTTTTTCAATCAGATACGTGCCTGTTTCACTATCAAAAGTTAAAGACATCCTGCCCATCTTCTAATATCATCATCTAGAATGTCAGGATTATATGAGGTTCTCTTAATTGGCAAGTGGAACTGAAGTAATGTATCTCCCAGCAGAACACCACTAATATCTCCCAATCTATATAAGTAGTATTTTCTTCCATCCGCTTCTGTAAAGGTCCGGTTCTTGAATTAAGGAATGTGTTCTTTGTCATTTCAAAAGTGCCGTGACTACCAAAAATTAACATATTCATTAACATTTGAAATTTCATATCCAACTGGAATGTAGACTTTCACAACACCGTTCTTTAAATTTTGCATTTGGCGCAGCTTTTATCCAATCTAAATCCGACCGCAAGGAATTTTATATCCCCTACATGATCTCGATATCTAACATCTCCAACATCACCGCTTACAGTCTCATATGCCAAACCTATTTCATTTCTATATCCAACATTTGGTCTATAGTAAAATGCATAGTTATACTCTCTATCACGCCCCGCTTGCGATGTATGTGCATAATCCCTATATCCACCAGCAGAATATATTTTCGTTATTATCTAGTGCTGAATAATAATGATATCTTCTTCCATAATCGAATATTGCATTTAGCTGTTGATATGGGAATAGTAGCATTTAATCTTCCAGTAAAAACATATGGATTAGTGATGTCTAGATTATCCTTAAATTTAAAAGTGAATCTAATACGACACCCTTGTACATCTCCTTCTTCAGGATATCTGCCCCTGAGGTATTATAATTGAATTCACGATTTGAGATAGAACTCATCTTAGCATCGTCATTTGGAATAACTCTAATTGAAGTAAATTCTCCATTTATCGGTACTTCAACCCTATTTCCAGATTGGTATGAAACGCTATTTGCAATTGTAACAATACCTCCATCAGCACGTACACCAATAACACGGAATGTTCCACTTACACTAGTCGGTCTAGCATCCGCATTTGGATTAAAAATAACTGAATTGTAGGACATATTGTCACTAATCTTCTGATTTTCAATCACTACACCATCCAATGGTTTCGGTGCTATTTCATCTGATGGATTAGGGTTGGCAGTAGATATAATTTTAAAGAAGTACTCATCCACATATGGATTAGAATTCCAAGGTACCAAATTATCTACCGTAACACTCTTTTTATTCGCCGCTACTTCAACTTTTCCAGATTGCCTTCTTACCTGTACATAGCCATATATCGGTACATATGCCGGCTTATAGAATTTAATTGGAATTTCTGTAGAAAATGAAAAATTTTCTGAAGGCGCATTATTAAATACATATTCTCTTGTCAGTTTCACAGGATATGGATGATCTAATAATGCATTAGGAAACCAAACACTTAATATATCATTAGGGTCGGGAGTTTTTCCATTTCTCATATCATAATCGCTTATACCTCCAGCCGACCAATTTGTAGTATTTTCAATTGTATGAGTAACGGTATGATTTGTCGGATTATATGTATATCCAGCAGGAAGGGTTGATGAAACTACTGCTACATCCGGTAATGTATATGTATCTACGATTTTACTTATTTGACGGATGCCCATCGTATCATCTTGCAAGTCTCTTAGAACTTGTTGTTCAAAAATCCTAGGGCAGAAATAGAAGCGTGGTATAACATTAAGATCCGATTTTCAGTTTAGTCCCTGCTGCTATCTAGCAAGTCTGCACCAACCGCATAATTACTATACCAAGCCGAATAAGTGCTCATTGTAAAATTCATGGAATTTGGACGTGGCCCTAAACGCAATGTGGTTAAACCCGATACATCCTTAACAGTATTTCCACTAAGAGTTTTTATACTTGCCTTTATAGTATAAGTTTCGCCGTCTGGCACAAGCCCTGTACGTATAAATTTCCAACTGAACGGTATCGTATAAATTAGTGTGTTTGAGCCTGTAGCTAATTTATATGAAACATAATAGTTATTTGCATCTTCAGTTACCGTTGTCCCTAACGATTGGGAGAAATCAGACGCTCTTAGACGATATTTTTCTTCCGGGTCATTTGGCCCAAAAATTCCAGACTTTGGAAAGGTAAGCTCCAAAAGAAATGGCTCATCGACGGTTCCAGTACCATTGATAATCACATTTACCTTTCCAGATGCTAATTGGCCAGTATAATACTCATTCTCTAAATCAAGAGTTAATTTTGATATCATGCCTGCATATATAGGTACACTACGTCTTCTTCTTGCAGATCTTGTAGTTTCTGCTTTTAGCTATGTGTAATTTTCGTTACGAACTCTGCATTATCAACTTTATGCCAAGTTGTGCCATCATCAGTACTTACAGATACACCATATGTAATTGTGTAATCTAAATTACTATCATCTTTTGTTGGTGTGAATTGTTGATCGCCATTTTGATATACATAGGAGCCGCCTTTTGGTGTCTCTATTTTATTGACAGTGATTGCGTACAGCTCATGATGATCACTTGGTCCTGATGCGTAGATGTTGTTCATGTCATAGAAGTTATAATTTGTTCCTATGGAAATAGTCTTCTCATTTTCACCATGGAAAACAATATCATCTGCTGTGATTTGTAAGTTCTCTTGATTATGTTCATCTTCTGATTCTTCAGACGTTAATTGTTCTTCGCTTTCTGTAGTTTGTTCCTCTTTCTCTGCTATCTTTACATGTACTTCGTATTTAGCATCTGGAACTGCTTGCCATGTCTTGCCATCATCAATACTAGTCTCTGCTTGATAGGTAATTACATATTCTTTATCTATATCTGCTTCTGCAGGCATAAAGGTAGTATCGCCTTCGTGATATACAAAGTTTCCACCTTCTGGTGTTTTAACTTCTGACACAATCGCACGATATTTTGCACTATCGCCTTCACGTGTTGGTTTTACTGTAACGATTGGCTTCTTCTTTTCTTGAGAAGCGTTTTCTGTTTCAGGAATGATTTCCTCTTCACCCGTATTTATTTCGTTTTCTTTCTTTATCTTTTGAGTGAAAGTAAATGGCTTTCCTGCATGGATTGTAATATCCTTCTTACCCTCAAAAGTTACAGTATCAAATACGCCTTCTTCTTTGGCTACTGCATCCTCCGCATAAATCGGTGTATATTTGATTGTTCCAAATACCATTAATGCCGCTAACATAAACACCATTAATTTCTTGAACTGTTTCATTTCATTCCCTCCTTGGTGATGACGAATATCAATTCGTTAAATTACACCAAACATCTTCCATATATTCGTTACTTACTATGTAGATTTAAAATGATATCTTTCGTTATTTCTTCTGATGTTAGTATTCTTATATTTGAACCATTTAGTAGAATATCTACCAAATCTAATAGAGGTGTCGCGTTTTTATCATTGATTCCAAACAGGACAATACTCTTTACAATCTTTTGTTCGTGGTCACCAAATACCAATGGTTTCTTCAGTATTAGTAGTGACATGCAATCATTGATGACCCCGTCCTTAGCGCCTGCATGTACAAATGCAAACTCAGGTACAATAACCATATATGTTCCTAGTTGCGATACTTCTTGTATCACACGTTCAACATATCTTTCTTCAATCAAATGATCCCTTTAACAATGGCTCAGCTGCGATTTGTACAGCCTCTTGCCAATGATTACAACTTTCAACAATTTGAATATGATCTTCATGAATTAGATTTTTTATAGAGATATGTCTATCATCTCTTGTTGCCTTAAACTCTGATAAAAACTCTTTGCATAACTTCGCATATGATAATTGATAGACTCTAGATTGTATCTTATCTAAATCATCAACATAAATCAGAGGATTGATACTAATCTGAGGAACATCTGTATCAACAGTTCCTCCTGCTGTTAATATCAAATCAACTTCACTTTGTTTGTTTTGCTTTTGAATTCCTCTTTTCGATATTGGATCCCCTACAGATTACAATCCGGGTAGGTTTTTGTTTTAACCTACTATATAATATTGAACATGTTGTATTACTATAGGAACAAACAACCAAAAATATTGACTGTTAATCGTACTTTTTAAACTTGATTCATATGCACTTGCAACGTACATTGCGATATATGCAATTTCATGATCATCGAAATAATCACCATACATTCTTCCACATTCCATCATCTGAACTTTTTGTATATTCAAAGATAAGTGGAATGGTAATTCTAATTTGTTCTAGTAAATCATTTCTTTGATTGGAATATGATTTTTTTCGTTCGATAGACAGCAACTCCCAAGTGTGCCATCAATCCTTCCATGAATTTTTCTCTTTCTTCACTTTTGAGTGGATGTAATATTTCCAACTTTTCTGCCAAGAAAGTTGCGATTGATTTCGCTTCTGTTGAAACATCAAGCGATGAGTCGCTGTACTTTAATCTTTGGTACTCATCAAAAAGGCTCACTATATATCGTTTCTCATAATGAGATAACGGCATTAAATCAAGCGTTTTATAGAATGATTTAAACATCGGAAATTCATCAATCGATCCTTCTTCTTTATATACATCGATTTCTTCGTTTAATTGTTTCCCTTTGGAGATACGATATAATCCATAACAAATCTCCATTTCAAGTACCGCTGTCTCAAAGAAGCGTATCTTTCATACTGTTTTTCCGCATGATTGATAATTTGTTTTGCGATTGTAATGTTTGATTTATTGCAACAAAAATTCTGTACAATTTAATATTTCTTGCGTTAGTTTATTGTTTAGTATCAAATGATTAAACGCAAATCGAAAGTTAATTTCATCTCCAACGACTAAAATACCTACCCCTTTTTCTTTCTTTATCGCAAGGTTTAGGTCTTTTTACTTTTTGTTCGATTTTATCAAAATTATTGATAACCGTTTGCCTACTCACTCGCAAGCTATCTGCCAGTGAACTATACGTGCATGTTAATCCTTCTAGTAGTTTTAAAATCGCGACGTTCTTTTCTTTCCTCTGCTGAAATATCTTCCATTTCATGTATCGCTCGATAAACTTTTTGAATATTTTCTGTTTTCTTATCAACGATTTGGTAGCCTGCCTTCGTGAATACGTTATCTGGATGTTATACTCACGCAAAAAATTACGCACACAATCGATGTCATACTGAACTGTTCTTGAACTAACATGGAATCTTTCTGCCAGTTCTTTTATTTTGATTGCATGATTCGTCTGCGTTAATATTTCAATTGTTTCGGACTGTCTTTTGTTCACTAAAAACATTGGCTACTCCTATCCACATAAATCATAGTTTTGATTATTTGCGCGCTCAATAACAAATGTTTTCGCGTAATCGCGCAAAAATTATGCTAGTAAATGTTAAATTATCATCAAAAATGCATGTTATTCTATGCTAATTTATTGTTGTTTAAAAAGTTTTACTTTCAATTAACATCAGTAAAACTAATTTTATGAATCCATGCATATCTTTTGATTATCTTTGTACACTACCTGTAGAAGAAAATATTAGTAACCAGTGTTTCAGTTATGATACGATTCAATTCTATTTCTTATTTTTATATTTTTTCAAATTATTTTTATAATATCTAATAATTTTTATGCATATTTAGTAGCTTTTTTTCTTATATGCATCAAAAAAAGCCACATAGCATATAAACTATGTGACCTTATCTTTATTAGCACTCAAAAATCAGTCGGGGTCGAGGGCGACCCTCCGAAATTTCTAGGGTCAAATCTTTGACCTCTTTTTAACAACTCGGGATACCCTCCAAATTTACTCAGGGTCTCAGCTAATAAAAACTCCTATGTTAGAATTCAAGTTGGAAAAAGATTGAATAATAACGATAGGAGGCGCCATATGGCTATAAATGATTTTTATCATATCCACACTTAATATTAGTGACGATATGATTTTTTTCGGTTGATACATAAATCATCTGATAAATTACACATCTTAATAAAAACTGAATGATACTCACCCTACCTGTCCCTGCTGTGGAGGTCATACAAAAATAAAGGATTATTCTTCATACAGCTATAACCACCTTGACGTTGCAGGGATTCCATCCATCATTGATTGGACAAGAAGACGCTATATCTGTAAAGAATGTGGGAAGTCCTTCTCTGAGCCAAGTCCATTTGGGCCAGAGAACTTCCACCAGTCATACGCAGTACTCAATGCGATTGCCTTGGATCTACACAATGTTCGTATGACATACAAGGATATTGCACATAAATACCATGTATCCGACACTATCGTAAGAATGTATGCAGATAGTTTCATCCGAGCACCTAGATTAACACTTCCTGAGAACCTTGGTATCGATGAGATTTCTTCTTCCATGGCGAAATATGGTGGTTCATACTTGTGTGTATTCGTAGACAACAATCACAGGACATTAAACGAGATACTGCCAAATCGTTCAAAAGTGACACTATCGAAACACTTTGAAATGATTCCACAATCGGAGAGAGACAAGGTAAAGTACGTTACGATCGATATGTGGGAACCTTATAGGGATGTGTGTAAAAAGTACCTAAGACATTGCGAAATAGCAGTAGATCCTTTCCATGTTATCAAACACCTTACAGAGTGCTTTACACGCATGCGTGTAGGAATCATGAAACAGTGTGTTTATGATAGCCCCAGTTACTATCTGTTGAAGACCTGGCATAAGTTATTAGAAACTGATTCATTCGACCTCGATAACGATCCAAGATACAACTCAAAATTTCGTCAGAAGATGAATTACAGGGACCTTTACAACATGTTGTTGGAGATAAGTCCTGATTTAAAGCTTGCGTATGAATTAAAGGAACTATATAGAGACTTCAATAAACACTGCTCATTTGAAGAAGCTAGTATGAAACTTGATTATCTGATTGAGCTATTTGAACACTCAGACTTAGACTGCTATAAAGAATTCATATCTCTACTGAAACACTGGAAACCAGAAATTATCAATAGCTTTAGAAGGCCTTATGATGATAGACGACAATCCAATGCATTAGCTGAAAACATCAATCAGAAACTTCGATTACTGATTGAGGTATCCAATGGATATACAAACCTAGAACGTTTTCGTGCACGTGCACTATACTGCCTTAACGACAAACTATTCTATTGCTTGACAACATGTCTGTATTCCAGAAAACGAGACCACAAAAAACGTGGTACATATACCAAATATCTCTCTGATACACTAATTAACGACCAATAAACTGATACTATCAATCACTTGCACACACAAAAGGATGACTACATCAGAATGCCAGTATTAGCACTCTCTATAGTCATCCTCTTTTACTATTCAAAACCCATTACTGATTTTAGAGCGGAGTTTAATGAAACCCACGACTGATTTCGCTTAAGCTCTTTATTCGCTAATTGTTTCTTCTGAAGTTGGTTCTAATGGTTCTTTCTCTGCATACTTGAAGTCTGCAGAAATATCTTCACCCTTTACAACTCTTTGAATCTGCTCAGCTGTTAATGTTTCATATTCCATTAATGCATGTGCAATCGTTTCAAGTTCTGTCTTATGGGCTTCGATAATCTGTCTTGCCTTTGTATGGCATGTATTAATGATCTTACGTACTTCCTGATCAATCTCATACGCAACTTCACCAGAAACGTTATTTGGTTGGTTATAATCTCTACCTAAGAATACATTCTCATTACCTGCATTATACTTGATAGGTCCAAGATCACTCATACCATAGAGTGTAACCATATCTTTTGCGATATTTGTCGCATTTTGAATATCGTTACTTGCGCCTGTCGTAATGTCATCAAAGAATAATTCTTCTGCCGTACGTCCACCCATATAGGAAGTGATTGTATCGAGTAAATCGTTCTTTTGTGCATGCATCATCTTTTCTTCCTTCGGTGTCATGAGGTTATATCCACCTGCTTGACCACGAGGAATGATTGTGACTTTCTGTACTACCTGTGCATTCTCTAGGAACAAAGCCGATAATTGCGTGTCCACTTTCGTGGTAAGCAACTAACTTCTTTGTCTTATCATCGTATGTACGACTCACCTTTGCAGGTCCCATCATAACACGGTCGATTGCTTCATCAATCTGCTTCATGCCAATTTCATCTTTGTTTTCACGTACCGCAAGAATCGCAGCTTCATTCAATACGTTCTCTAAATCGGCACCAGAGAAGCCTGGAGTACGCTTTGCTAAAAGCACCCTAAATCTAAGTCCTTTACAAACTTCTTATTGCGAGCATGTACATGTAGAATTGCTTCTCTACCCTTACGGTCTGGAAGTGCTACTGTAATCTGACGGTCGAAAACGTCCTGCACGTAATAATGCAGGGTCTAGTACATCAGGTCTATTTGTTGCCGCAATGACAACAACACCTGTGTTTTTCTTCCATACCATCCATTTCAACGAGCAATTGATTCAATGTCTGTTCACGTTCATCGTGTCCACCACCAAAGCCAGCACCGCGTTGACGACTCTACCGCATCGATTTCATCGATGAAGATAATGCATGGTGCAGTCTGTTGTGCCTTCTTGAACATGTCACGAACACGGCTTGCACCCCTACACCGACAAACATCTCTACGAAGTCAGAGCCAGAAATACTATAGAATGGTACATTTGCTTCACCGGCAACTGCCTTGGCAAGCAATGTCTTACCAGTACCTGGATGACCACTTAATAGGATACCCTTTGAATACGAGCACCCATCTTCTCAAACTTCTAGGATATTTGAGGTAGTCGATGATTTCTGCCATTTCTTGCTTTTTTTCTTCATCACAACCTGCCACATCACTAAAGCGAACACGAATCTTACCTTCTAATTTCTGCTCTTGATTTTGAGAATTCAAATGCCTTCGCATTCGCACCGTTTGCGCCATTCATACGGTTTAACATCCAAACCGCAAATACCGCAAATAAGATAAATGGAATAATGGATACCACGGTTTCCAAGAAGATATTGGATGCGTCCGCATCCACAATTGTCAACTTAGTGGACTCATTTCCAAGATTTTTAATCACCCGTCCAATTTGATCAGAAGTAGATGGAATTGTCGCAGTAAATGTTACTTTTTGTTTATCCTTTTCGTAAACACCCTTTACGACTGTCACATTCGTCCCGATTGAGACAGATACTTCATCTACCTTTTCTTTTTCAATGACATTCTGTAGTTCATAGTATGTGATGCGTTCTGATGAAGCACCCATGTTTAATCCTAATAAGCTGATAACCGCAAGAATGACCACAAGATAAGGGAGAAAGTTTGCTAATTTATTTCTCTGCATTTATTTACTCCTCATTGCATTGATAACATTCGTCCTTCAATACACCAATGTATGGAAGACAACGATATCTCTGGTCGAAATCCATACCAAATCCAATTACGAATTCATTTTCGATTTCAAAACCAACATAATCCGCTTTAATATCTACGACACGACGACTAGGCTTATCTAATAGTGTAATGATTTTAACGCTATTAGCACCCTTATGTAATAGTGTTTCACGTACAGTCTGAATTGTTCTTCCTGTATCAACGATATCCTCTACAAGTAAGATATCTAGTCCTTTCACAGATGTATCTAAATCCTTTAAGATACGAATATCGCCAATCGATTCTGTACCTTCATAACTACTAACATCCATAAAGTCATACTGAATGTCTAAATCAATATGTTTAATTAGCTCAGCTAAGAAAGGAACTGATCCACGTAACAACGCAACTAATAGTGGTTGTTTTCCAGTATAGTCTTCTGTAATCTTAGCGCCTAATTCCTTAGAACGTTCACTAATCTGTTGCTCACTAACTAACACTTTCTTTATATCTTTTTCTACCCACATGAGAAATAACTCCTTTTATAACATTAGTATTGTATCACATTCAAATTAGGCATTGTAGAGTAATGCTGCACATTACAGCCAAGTCCAGGCACAAGAATAATCTCTCCTGCAGCGTTCTCAACAACCGGCCAAGTTTGTCGTTGATATTTTGGAATATGACGGTCAATAAAGAAACGATGCACTTCTTTACAACCAAAACGCATTTGAATCTTATCTCCTGCTTGAAAAGAGCGAATCCGAATTGGAAAGTCTGCCTCTTCTAGCGTTAGCGCAAAGACGCCAGGTCTTCCGTTTTCTGTATAGAAATGTTCTTTACGAATATCTTGTAATTCCTCCATTGATTCAAACACATAACAATATGGTTTTTCTGAAACATACTTCAAAAGATATGTCCCATCACTCACTAACGAAAACTCACCCAGTGGAATTATAAAATCACATGCATGCATGATAGTATCATCAATCCCCTGCAAATGCTTTAAAGAATAGTGTGGTGTCTTTTCCACAAACATTCTTAGCATTGTCACTCTATCCTCTTGCGCTAATGCACGATATGTCGTTAACAGAATCTTGTCTTGTCGAATATAGGTTTTCACACGACATCTTCTTTCCTGCATAATAGCGTTTTTCTGTTTGATTTCACGTAGATATACGCTTCTTTCGAAGGAAGTCATCGGTTCTACAATTTGATGGCGAATCTGATTTCGCGTATACTCATCACTTAGATTTGTCACATCGATATAATAGCGTAATTCATGTTCCTTACAGTATGTAACAAGTTCTTCCTTCGTCATTTGCAGTAAAGGCCTTTTAAACAATACACCATGCATTAACATCTCTTCACGCAAGCCATAATACTCTGGCACAATATTCTTACTTTCCTGCATGATATACGTCTCTAATAAATCATCTTGATGATGCCCAATCAATACACCCTGAAATCCTTCACGTCTTACAATCTCCACAAAAAAGCGATAGCGTAACTCACGTGCCGCAGCCTCAAAGTTACCCGTATAAACAAATGGATCATTATGCACAAAGATTGAAATTCCTCTTTCCACACAAAAACTGCGGATATAGTTTTCTTCTTCATCCGCTTCTGGACGATGATGATAGTTTACATGCGCAACCGCACAATCAATACCCGCATCAATACACATTTGTAAAAGTGCCATAGAATCTGGTCCAGATGAAACCGCAATTAACCACTTTCCTTGTAGTTTTTCCATGTCAGTATAATAACATATCCCATCACTCTGTGCTGAACATCACTCTCAACATTCTTTTCTGAACTTCTTTAAACATAGGTGCTGTAACAGGAATATGTGCTTTAATATCAATCACTCTAGCTGTATTGATAAAACGTATATCATTTAAAAACAACACCGATGGTTTTGTTTAAACCATTTATTAAACCAATCTTCATTAAGTGATATTTCCCTGTGGATGATAGATAGAATCATAAGCTTTTTGATATGTTGCCTCATTGGAAGTCATCGGAACAACCAAAGCTTTCTTTGCACACACAGATACGACTAAACCAAAATGTTGATAACCCATTTCATTCAGGTATGATTGACCAAATTCGATATAACAAATATCACCTGGTTTTACACTGATACTAATATCCTTCCCTGATTGATAACGGGAACGTATCACCCAGTTTGCTTCAGATATCATACCCGCTTCAATATTATGCGGTTGTATAATACGATAGAGATCCTTGCGGTAGGACATGTAATGATGCCACAAATCATATTTCTGAGCCTTTATCTTTCATATAATTGTTTCCCCTTTACTTCTATATTCAGAAGAAAAACAATAAATTCCACATCATTTCTTAAAGTTTATAGATATAACTACAAAAGACCAAATGTATATCCACAAATGGCCAAGTGATAGAATCAATTATTATCTCAAGTCAAAAATATAATTATGTTTCATTTTTTTACAACTAAAACAATTGAATAAAACAAGGATTATTCCCAATTTATTTTTTTAGTTTCTTCTTTTCCTTTACACAGTCTGCTAAATATAAATTAATTAATGTTTGATAAGGAATCCCCGTATGCATCGACTCATTTTTAAAAATAGTCAATCACAGATTTATTAATATTAATCGTAACTTGCGCTTTAATTCCTTCACATATGGATTTTTAATCGCTTTTTCAAAAATCAAACTCTTTTCTAGATATTCATCTTTTTGTCATACTCAAATACCCTTTTCCTAATTCACTACTTCCTAGATACGAAATCTATCTTCATCATTTGAATGCAAATTATCATATTCTAACAATGCATTTTCATCATAAAACACTGTCATGGTTCTTCAAATGTCACACCATGTTTAGATTAGTTAATTTTACTTTTATATTGATCCCATTCAATCGAATACATCAAGACATCATCTACATCTATGTAATAATTATATTGTAATTATCACATAATTTAATATTTTTAATTAAATTGGCGTTAATTATATAACAGAACAGGCAACCACAAATTATTGTGATTGCCTGCTTACTATCCAAAAATGGAAAAAAACTTAATATAAATGAACCTGCTAGGTATGCGACTGCCATCACTAGGATGAAGTATAGCGCCTGTGCTTGATTCACTTTATTTTTGCGTAATAACTTTTCATAATTGATTGCGTCCATCGCAAACCACGTCACAAGGAACATCAATAAATATACAACGGAGCGCAAGATAAAAGTACAGATTGGACATGACTTACTTTGTACCGAAGATACGGTCGCCAGCGTCTCCTAATCCAGGTACGATATAGCCTCTGTTCATTGAGATGATCATCTAATGCAGCGATATATACGTCTACATCTGGATGACTCTTTTGAATTACCTTAACACCTTCTGGTGCAGCTACTAAGCATACAAGCTTAATATTCTTTGCGCCACGCTTCTTGATTTGCGCAATCGCATCCTTTGCACTACCACCAGTCGCCAACATTGGGTCAACAACCATAACGATAGTGTCTTCTAAATGACTTGGGAACTTCGCAAAATATTCTACAGGTTCTAAAGTTGTTTCATCACGATACATACCGATAAAACCTACCTTTGCTGTAGGAACCAGACGTCTAATACCATCTAATAAACCAATACCTGCACGCAAGATTGGAACGATGACTACTTCTTTACTTAATTCATAACCAGTACACTTCGCAACCGGTGTTTCGATTTCAATTGGATTTGTTGGTAAATCACGGCATACTTCATATGCCATTAATTCCGCAATCTCGTCAAGATTCTCACGGAAATCCTTTTGTTCCGCACTCTTTACGACGCATCTGTGTCAACTTATGTGTAATTAGGGGATGATTCAATACTTCTAACATTGTCTTCTTTGCCTCCATATTTCCTGTTCTAAATGATATAAGAAGATACCCATACATGCAAGGATATCACGAGTTATTTCAATAATTTTTTTCTATGATGTCATGCATGGTGATTGGACCTGGTCTTAAAATAGCTAGTTCTTCTTTTTGTGCAATCTATAATGGTACTTGCTTCACCAAAGGACACATCACCTTCTAGCATTCCATCTAAATCGGGACAACTCTTTTCAATCTCATCTAACGATGTACAAGTTGGCTCTCCCGATTGATTCGCACTTGTCATAAAAGATTGGTCTTCCCTAAACCTTTGATGATCTTCGCAAGTGTATCAGACGTGGCCATGAATCGCAATCGTATCTAAGTTTTTCTTGGGATAGATTGACTCCATCTTTGCGCTTTAATATGACGGTTAGCGGCCCTGGCATAAAGCCTTCAATGACCTTCTTGGCTCTATCATCTACTTCCGCAATCTCTTGAATCTGTTCAAGATCTGCACACATCACTGGAAAAGCCTTTGTTAGAGGGCGATGTTTTACATTTCTAAGGTTCTCTTCTGCTTGATGGCTTGATACCTGCGAACATACACCATATACCGTATCCGTCGGTACACTAATAACCCCATCCTTTTTTAATATCTCAATGATTTCTTGAATCTCTTCTGCTTTAAAAACGACGCATATACTTCCTCTTTTCTACTTTTTATCTCTATGCCTTTATAATTATAGCGCGAAATATGGAGGTTATTAGATGATTCGATTCGATAGTGACTATACAGAGGGTTGTATTCCTGAAATACTAACAGCCTTAACAAATACAAATGATGAACAAACCATTGGTTATGGTAAAGATAACCATTGTTTCAACGCCGCAAATTTAATCAAACAAACCATCAAGCGTGAAGATGCGGATATTCACTTCATGGTTGGTGGCACACAAAACCAATATCACTGTAATTACATCTATCTTAAAGCACCACCAAGGCGCAATCTGTGCGGAAAGCGGTCATATTAACACACATGAAACAGGTGCACTTGAATCCGTAGGACATAAATGTCTAACATTACCAACATCCAACGGAAAAATCACAGCCAAGCAAGTCGACACACTGATTCAAGAACACTATAGTGACGCCAGTTCTGAGCACACAGTACAACCAGGTATTGTATATATTTCATTTCCCACAGAAAGTGGTACTCTATACTCTAAACAAGAACTCACAGAGTTATATACAGTATGTCAAAACCACAACATTCCCCTCTTTATCGATGGCGCAAGACTTGGTTATGGTCTAGTGGCCAAAAAGAATGATGTGACATTTGAAGATATCGCAAATCTATGCGATGTATGTTATATCGGTGGTACAAAGGTTGGTGCCCTATTTGGCGAATGCATTGTCATCTTAAATGATTTATACAAGAAAGATTTCCGCTACGCCATCAAACAACACGGCGGAATGCTAGCTAAGGGTAGAATGCTTGGAATCCAATTTGAAGAACTCTTTAAAGATAATCGCTACCTCACAATCTCTAAAACATGCTATCGATATGGCAGATATTCTCACCGAAGGATTTCAATCAAAGGGATATCACTTCTACTTCCCGCTGAAACAAACCAACTTTTTTCCAATCTTTGAAAAACGCAAAGCTAGAAGAACTTTCCAAAGAGTTTGCCTTTACCCCTTGGGCAAAGATTGATGAAACACATACTGCTGTACGCTTTGTGACATCCTTTGCGACAAAGCACGAAAACGTTGAATACCTACTAACAAAAATATAGTTGCGTATAATCGCAACTATATTTTGTTTTATTCATGAATTGAAATAACGGTACCATCATTCTTCCAGATACTATTTTCGTGTACCATACCTCTTACACAAGATGTTGGATATACACGAGAGTGTCTACCAATCACAGTGCCTGGATTAAGTACTGAGTTACATCCTACCTCAACATAATCTCCAAGCATTGCGCCAAACTTCTTAAGACCCGTATCAATACGATGATCATCCTCTCGAATCGTAACCAGTCTCTTGTCACTCTTTACATTCGATGTAACAGAACCTGCGCCCATATGAGAATAATATCCTAAGATAGAATCTCCTACGTAGTTGTAGTGCGGAGTTTGAACATGGTCAAATAGAATAACGTTCTTTAGCTCACAGCTATTTCCAACCACGCAATCTGATCCAACAAGTGCTGCAGAGCGAATGAAGGCACAATGACGCACTTCTGTACGTGGTCCCAATAATACATGGTGCACCAATATACGCAGATGGAAATACTGTCGCTGTCTTATGAATCCAAAACATGTTCGGATACTTCTGTATATTCTTCCTTATCTAAGCTTTCACCTAGCTTTAGGATGAAATCTTAATCCCAGAAAAGAGCTTCCCATGGGTACGTAAATTGTAATAAATAGTCTTTTCGCAGCTGTGTGTTCTAAATCATATAACTCATTAATACGGTACATAAATCCTCCTAATTTGTGGAATTATTGTTAGTTCCCTCAGGCAACGTTTCCTGGGAAATGATTTCATCATTCATTACTTTATCAATCTCAGTATTAATAAAGTCTACTTGATTTTGGTACAGGTATACAACGGATAATACTTGATCCGGTGCGGATGCACAGTATTCGTTACCAGTATCACCATCAAGATGATACTTCACAATATTCCATTGGATATTCTGATCCAACTGTTTCTTACATAATGCATAAATCGAATCCGTAGAAACATTGGTCAAGAACTTGCCTTGCAAGGCGCTCAAAATATTATTAAACGAACTAATTAACTCTGGACTTAACAACTTATGAATAATCGCAGAGAGTACAATTTGTTGGTGGAGGTTACGATCAAAGTCACCGTTAGGCAAACTATAACGTTCACGTACATACTCTAACGCTAGCTCTCCATCAAGATGTAATGTACCCTGTGGATACGTACGGCCTGTAAAGTGTGTTGTAAATTCAAATGGATTATCAATATCAACACCATCAATTGCGTTAATAATATCTTCAAATGTCGTAAAGTTTACTAACATGTAGTAATTCACATCTGTTCCAAGTAAGTTACTAGCACCCTTTTAATGTATTCTGAATACCATTTAAACCAAGATGCGTTAATTTATCTTTCTGATTCTTATATGCAGGATTTGGAATATAAGAGTCACGTGGCAAGTTCGTAATCAAAAATCTGATGTGTATTTGGATTTACCGTTACTGCGATATCTACGTCTGTTCTACCTTCCAAGCTTAACTCACCAGGCTGGTCATTTCCCGCAATAAAGAATGTAAATGGTGTATTCGCAAGGTTTGTCTTTATCTTCTGTTGCTTGGGTTGTTTCTACCTTGCGGAAATAACTACCTATCAGTTTTAGTATCTGTCTTAAAAATTCTTGAATTCATCTGTCTCCAAAACTGTCGATAAATACGAATCACTCAATAATAATACATCACCTTGATTTGTATATAAGTTCTTTACAGCAGACTGCACAGAACTACTGTTGACGGTCTTTAGATTATCATTCTTCAAATCCACCCGTAACTTCTCTAACGTATCGTTTTGATTATTTCCATCAACGCCTAAAGCAGTGATAAATTTTGCGTTTTGATATTCCGCTAACTTCATACTCTCTTTATACTGAGAGTTAGCGAAAAGCATCTTTATGCTTGTCTTTATACGCATCTGTCATAACATAGATGCCAATTCTAACCTCATTGCCTAACACAGAAGAGAAGACATTACTCAAGCGTTCTGTATAGTACGGTAGTGCAATATTTACGATAATAAGCGCTACCGCAAGCACTGTGTTTACTACCTGTGCAAATACGTTATTCGGCTTCACCTTCGATGTTAGTAAGAATGTTAACCAATCAATCACCGCAAGTACAAGTACTACGATAATACTCCACTTCGTTGGAAACATTGGCATACGCCAGAATGTAATCGCAAATACAATACTCGCAAGGAAAAGTATCAACCATAAAAATCTTGCGCTGATATATCTCTTCTTACGTTTTTTCTTCTTTCGAATTACTCTGTTTGGATTTTGTTCCGTCATAAATGTTTTCCTTATTTATGAAGCTTTAACCAGCTTTCCAACTAATACATATCTACCATCATCAACATCATAGGAACATGTCGACAACATTACAATTTGGTCTGTTGCTAAAACTGTCTCATCACTCTTAAATGTTGAGGCAGACACGAAACGATCGATATAACTCAAAAATTCACTATCACTGCCAAAATCATATTGTACATAGTTACCCGTACCCGTTGTAGAATATCCTGCAATCGGATAAATCTTGTATGTACCATTTGGTGTCTGGAAAACCATTTCCTTATGACTATCATAGTAAGACTGTTCCTTATACTTTTCGATATCCGCAAACATCGAATCATTTAACATATGGTGACCATAAATCACAGTATTCTTATGGCTGAAATCTCTGCCGTTGTTGTAATCAATAAATACTGTTCCACTTAGATTGTATGTGCCATCAAATAAGTGGTCCAAGTAATAGCTATTGCCATACTTATTTCTCATCTGTACTAGCACCAAACACAACCGGATAATCTACATTGGAGTTTGAAGTGTAATCCAACCAGCACAATCTGGATTCTGCTCTAACAACTTCTGAAAGTCTAATGTAGAAGTTGTATCATCTTTGTCAGTATCCTTCTTAGTTGTAACGGCATTCTTACGTAAGTTATCATACGCATTTCCTGCTTGGTTATAACTTGCTAAACCTTTATATAACTGATAGCCAGAAAAAAATCGCAACGCCTAGACATACAACCATAATGATATCAAGCGCGATTCTTCCCACTCTAGATAATTTCTTTTTTTATTCTTCTTTTCTTTCATATTAACCTCTGCAATATTTTTACAGTCGATTGACTGACTGTGCAAGCATTCGCCAAATGCACGCAACTATGTAATAATAATACCATGTTAGGCGTAGACATCGTAGATATGCATCGAATTGACATAGAAAAACCCATCATTTCACATGTTTTAACAGAATCTGAAATGGTGAATTCTCCTCAAAGCATACTACCACACAGAAAAAAACAATACTTTTGCAGGGACGCTTTGTAGTGAAAGAAGCTATCTTCAAGGCAACCCAGGATAAAGATTACCTACAGTACAGTATCCTAAATGATGAAAGTGGAAAAACCTTACATCAAAGACCATCCTGAACTTGAAGTGAGTATCTCACATGACGCAAATATCGCAATCGCGATTGTTCAAGATACTTTCACGAGAAAATACTATGATGTATCTATTAAAAAGTTCTCTCTACAAAAGAGAACTTTTTATTCATGATCTTTCGGTATCTTTTCGATAAATTAAATAAGCCCTAACAAACAATACAATTGTAATCAAAATGAAAGCTGTAAGGGTGCTGATACCCAGGTATCATTCATATAAATTCCTGCCAAGTAGATCTTAGTAAAAAAATTGTATTGTGATACCCATCAAAAGTTAAAGCTGTTAAATAAACACATAGAAATAATAACTTCTGTTTACTCATAAAACTCCCCCTATAAATTTGAAATTAGACAAGTACTGGATGAATGATAGTTTGTAATTGTTGTTGCAGTGAGCAAATGTTATCTTTACCCATATTATATGTTAAAGAGACTAACTATGAACTGTCAATAAAAAAATATTGAATTGACAGAGCATGACGAAAAACATCTCCTAGGGAGGAGAAATTCAAAAAAAGTTTAGTCAAGATTAAATGATTCGTTATATTTGAGCATGTGGTAGATGGATTTAACCAACTTTTTGGCACAGTGTCCAAGTGCTTGATAATGTGACTTTCCCTGATCTTCCGTCTTATGGCGGTAGTATTCAGCGAACGTATTATTATTCTTCACCACATTTCCAGCAGACCAGACTAGTGCATAGCGGAGTAGACTGTTTCCTCTTTTGGACATTCTGGTATGACTTGCGTTAAATTTTCCTGATTGCCTGATGACAGGATCCAAGCCGGCATAGGCAAGTATTTTACAGGGACCATCAAAATCGTTTATATTTTTATAGCAGATAGAATACAAGCAAACACAGAAAGTACTGATTCCAGGGATTGTCATGAGGGGTGAGCTCATAACATCCGGATTCGTATTGATTCTTTCTTCGATTGTTTGAATCTGATCTGTATAGAACTCGATTTGATGAACCAACTGTTGAGCTTGGAAGGCAAATATGTCAGAAGGATTCCTACGGAGATATTCTGCCAGATTCTTCAGTTTTTGAGCCTTTTCTTTCTTGAAATGGCCTCTAGAAGCTTTGTGGAGAAGCTTGGTGAGAATATCAATTCGAGTTTTCTTTATTTGAGAAGGTAGAGGAAAAGACTCAATCAAGCGATAGATTGTATTGGCGTGGAGGTTATTATCAAAAAAGGAAGCCAGTTCAGGGAAGATCCGATCCATGATAGCTACAAATTGAATCTTACAGGTAGTTCGTTTCTTCATGGTATCCATCCTCATCTTACAAAGTTGATAAAGATCATCCAACCGTTCCGAGTCTCGCTGGTCGCCTTGGATATGATGGTTCATTAAAGCGAGGCATATCAACCTAGCGTCTACACTATCAGTCTTAGTGTTGCGTATATTGGCTTTTCTTAAAGCGGCGGTTTGAAGTGGATTGATTTCTGCAGTTCGATAACCAAGCGATTTAAGAAAGTAAGCAAGATTCTCCTGATAATGAGCGGTTGATTCATAGCCTATCAGGATAGACTCCTTGTTGTAAGGAGCAAGACGAGAGAGTAACAGATTGAAGCCCTTGTCGTTATTCTCAAAAGAAAAAGGTTTGGATACGACACCATCAGAATCCATGATGGCAGCGTAATGAAGTTCTTTGGCGATATCAACGCCGACGTAAACGTGCATAAAAAACAGATTACCTTTCTAGACCTGAGTCACCACGGGTAATCTGCTTCAGTATCCTTGCGAGACATAAGAACTCAATACATGTGTATCGGAACATCCAACCAATTAACTATGAAGCAGACTGTGGAGAGTAGTCTCCTGTATAACAGTCCCAGTTGAAACTGAGCTGTAGGATCCATAAACACTTACCCAGGACAGCTTCATTATAATAAAGGGCCAGAAAGGAGAGTATGATATCTCGTCTTCTCAGGACGAAATTATCATACAAGGATGTATCACATGAGATGGGATATAGAAACAGCGTTTAAAGTATTGAAATATATCATTGGAATGATGTCGTTTCATTCGAAAAAGCGTAATTTCATACAACAGGAAATCTATTCAGCAATCCTGTTACACTGTTTAACAAATATTATTACTGAGAGAATCCAAATAGAACAATCAGACAAAAGGAAGCATAATTATAAAGTGAATTTATCGACTGCCGTAACAAACATGAGGCTTTGGTTAAGGAAAGCAATCGCTACAGATGAACTGGTAAAAAGAATAAAAAAATATCTGGCCCCAGTAAGACCAGATAGAAATTTCTTCTTGACTTAAGTTATCAAGTTTTTATATCCGCTTCCACAATCGGATCACCGGCAATAATCGTCTCTGAACCTGCTGTGTCCCTATTTAATAATCCGTCAAATATTCCCATGATTGATAACCCTCTTCCTGTATAATTCCACCGGCTTCAGTATTCCAAACGGTTCCATAGCCATAAATGAAGACAGTCCATCTCTCTGATTTCTTCCAAGATTATTGGTAACAGTTATTTCCAGTCTGTTTTCACCGGGCAGCAGTGCTTTTGAAATATCGGCACTTATTTCATCTGCGAAACTGACAGAGCACACCGTTCCGTTTACTTTTATCTGTGAGATCTCATATACATCCTTCAGAAGGATTAAACACTCTGTTTCATCCGTACGAAAGACCCGTTCATAACGGACACTTCCAGAAAAATATGGATAGCTCTTTGCTAGATTTCCCGTTTCTGTCAGGAAAACTGGTTCATATTCCTCTCTATCGAATGATTTCATGCTGATAAGGAATCCGTCCTTCCATTCGATAATCTTACTTCCCTTTGTATCTCTTATTCTATCTGTATGTCCTTTTACAAGCACGACTGATTCATACGGTCTTAACACCATTGTTTCTTCGATACCGTATTCTGTATCCGTAAAGGCGTCATATACACAGTAATCACTGAGAAGCTCAGGAGCCGGTACAAACACCGCATCCTGAAGGATATCTTCATTGAACAGCATGTATATATTTTCACCGTTTCTGCAGTATTCATATAGTGTCAGAGATTTTGCTTCAGATCTTATCATCTGTTGTCCGCAATGATTTTTCAGATATTCTTCCAGACCGTCGAAAGGTATCACTTTCCCCTTTCCCGCTGTAACCTTCAAGCATTCTGTTGATAAACAGCACATCAGCTTTTTCCGCAATTCTTTCAATATCCTTTCTCAGATGATCGGACATGAAAACACATTCAGGTACGATTAGCGTCCTGTAAGCATAGCCGCTGATTGTAAAGGCATTGTCCTGCAGAACTGCATCATGAAGGTAATCGGCACTGATGATATCGGCACTGACAAATGCCTTATGACATTTCTTCAAAATCTTTTCAACCGGCATGCAGTCAGCACCCCACTCAAGAGACGCATGATAAAGTACCCCTGTATTCGCACTGTGATATCCGCATGAGAACAGATTCAGAAGACGCTGTGTATAGCTCATCAGATAATGAAAATACGGAAACTGCGGATTGCAGCCGTCTGCGTAAAAATGAGGCGGACAGTCTCTGTCCGGAAACACCTTCGGAGAGAAAGCGTGCGGTACAATCACATTGACACCGTGAGAGATGCAGTGATCCATGATCCACTTCATCATTTTCAGTCCTTCTGACCATCCGTAGGCACCGAATGCCTCACACATGAGATTGCCTTTTTTCAGAGGATCCAGTTTTGCGGCAGAGGCCCCTAGTTCAATCAAGGCATGGTGATAGAATTCACCATTGCTGCCGCCGTTGTTGAATGCATCGTGCCAGTAATCCATCCCCGGTACGATCTGACCGCCAATGACATCCACTCCGGCCATATCCTGACCAGCAATCGCTCTGAAATAATGTCCTGGTCCGTATCCAAGTCTGGCATGAGCTCCATTGTCTTCGATCACATGTCCGACATACCTGACTCCGTGTCTGCGGCACCACTCACCGATCTGAGAGGAAAAATTCCGGCTGTACAAACGGGTGATTACATCCATATAGGTCATTCTGGCTGCAGCTGACTTTTGCGGAGGAACCAGCAAAGAGATATGCGTCATCTGTATCGTGCCAGCCATTTCTATACAGTTCTTCCCTGATTTCTTCATTCCACGGAAGTACCATATCGGTATTGCCGATACGTATATTCCATCCTTTATCGTTGCCGAAACGCGGTTCATCTGAGAAGAATGCTTCAATCGTATTACCGAATTCATTCTGATAATGCAAATAATGCTTTTCATAGACTTCATTGATCAGCACTTTTACGAATTCAGCCCTAGTCGGATCAAGATAATCCTGCAGTAATCTGTCATTGCATACAGATGTGGAATAGATCACAAATACACTGTAATACTTACGTTCAAGATACAGATGCAGCGTTCTATCTTCCAGCTGAGAAGTAATATCCTGCAGACTGTCTTCTCGGAATGCCGTTTTTTCAGTTATATCATTTTCTGCCAGAATTATATTTTCAATACGATCATACTGATGTTTCGGATCCTTATAATACTCCCTGATATTGCATAATACCGAAAGATCCATATCCATCTCTTCCGCCGATCCGACTATATCATACCTGTGACATCCAAGGTATCTCTTCTTCAGATTATCCGGCACCGTGCCGTTGGCAAAGCCGGTCGGAAATCTGGCATCATCCAGAATCCAGAGCTTCATACCGAGTCTTTTTCGCTTCAGCGATGATATGGTCCATTGTCTGCCACCATCCTTGGCGAAGAAAGTCAGGATGAGACCGGGATTCTATACAGAGGCCACTGATGCCTGCTTTTTTTCGATCTGTTCCATATATTCTGTCAGTTTTTTTCATATGTTTCTCCGTGCTACCAGAAGAACGTCCAGATTCTGTTCACTGCTTCCATGTCTCAAATACTCTCCTTCTTACGAAAAATAGCTGTAGGAGTCCCCTGCCTGTATGAAGTGTACAACTATATCGCCTGTGACATTCTACCACAGGTATCCCGCATACCATTCTATTCTAATCTCTTCGTAATTGAAATGATCGTGGGCAAAGATACATCTGTCTTCCTTCAGCATACCTTCATCCCTGATATATTCAGCGACTGTGAAATTGACAAGCTCAGGCGTAATCAGACAGTTTATATCTTCATCATTGATCTTTGAGATACTATCACTGTCTGAAAGATGACTGAGTATATGACCCTGTCACATAAACCCTTTTTATGACAGTGTCTGGATTACCGATAAAACAGAAACCGTGCAGTCTATAATGTGCCAGTTTCCGTGCGGTTGTCTCAGGGATTTCATAATCATTTGACATATGATCACCCAGATGCATGTTATACCGATTCTATCCGAGCATTTCACACATCCCGTACATGGCGGCATCTCTGTGCATATTTCCGATCCTGACACCGGCATGCATATAGTCATGATTGTGCCATACACAGATACCATACTGATCCAGCGGTTTTTTCTTCTGAAAGGCTGTACTGTTTTCCATCCAGTCTGTATGATCTTCGTGATTCCAGAACAACGATTCATGGACAATAATGAAATTACAGCCTTGACCCGCAGTTTTTCTGATCACATCAACCGAGGCGTAAATTGTCGTCACAATACCGGTACATTCCTGTCTGAAATCACCGTACAGATCTGATCCTGGGTCGTTTCAGGTTCGACCTTTCTTCCCAATTATTCATAATGTGAGAGCCCTTTTATGATATCTATCAACTGCTGAATCGTCATGGTGTAAATTCTTTTATCAGTCAAGATCTTCGCCGTTGCTTGCAATTACCTTTTTATACCAGTTAAAGCTTTCCTTTTTACTTCTTCTGAACGTACCGTTCCCCCGGTCATCACGGTCTACATAGATAAATCCGTACCGTTTCTTCATCTGGCCAGTTGCTACAGATATAAGATCGATTGGTCCCCATGTGGTAAAGCCCATCAGATCTACACCGTCTTCATCGACAGCCCTCTTCATCTCAATGATATGATTGCGGAGATAATCCACACGATAATCATCATGAATCTCACCGTTTTCATCTGGAATATCGACTGCACCGAGACCGTTTTCAACGATAAACAGCGGTTTCTGATAACGGTCATAGATATCGTTCATGGTAATGCGCAGTCCCTTGGGATCAAGGGAAGCGGCCCCATGGCTCCATCTTCAGATAAGGATTTTTGACGGATTCCAGAAGATTGGAATCAAACTTCTCACCCTTCTGAGCTGTTGACACACGTGATGTATAGTAGGAGAAGCCTATATAATCGACTGTATTGTCACGAAGAAGTTCAGCATCTCCTTCTTCAAACGGAATCTGATATCCGCTGCGTTCATATTCTTTCAGCAGATAATTCGGATAATAACCGCGGACTAAAAGGTCCGTGAACATATAATTCTTACGGTTATCTTCCTGAGCCTTTTGGACATCATCTGGGTTGCATGTAAGCGGATAGTAGATACCCGCATTCAGCATACAGCCGATCTTTGAGTGAGGGCACATACGGCGGCATAGTTCAACAGCCTTCGCACTAGCGATCATGACATGGTGTATGGAATCATGAATGCTCTTGTAGCGATCTTCACCTTCTTTAAAGATCAGGCCGGATGCCATGAAACATGCGCTGAGCATCACATTGACTTCGTTGAATGTCAGCCAGTAATGCACGTCGTTTCCGAAGTTTTTCAAACAGTGTACGGACATGCTTTTTCAAAAATGATCCACGATAATGCGGTTCTTCCATCCTCCGTACTTATATACAAGACCCATTGGAATATCGTAATGATTGAGGGTCACAAGAGGTTCGATGTTATAGCGGCGACATTCTGCAAATACATTGCGATAGAATGCAAGACCTTTTTTTCATTAGGTGTTTCTTCATCACCATTGGGATAGATCCTGCTCCAGGCAATGGACATTCGGAAACATTTAAAACCCATTTCTGCCATTAAGGCGATATCCTTCTGTAATTATGATAGAAATCCACTGCTTCACGGGCAGGATAATACGTATCCTTTGCAAGCTCACCGGCGTCTGTATTCCCTTTGATAACATCTATACGCTTTTCTCCGTAAGGAAGCAAATCCGCATTGGCCAAACCCTTTCCGTCCGTACTGTAAGCACCTTCATACTGATTGGCAGCCGTTGCACTCGCCCCATAAGAAATTACTAACAAAACCCATAATCATCCTCCTTACCTTTTTGTGAATAATGTTCTATCTGTTATACTGCTTACGTTTAGCAGTAAAAATACGGTATGTATAAATTAAGGATAACAGAATTCCGTCTGTTATCCTTAACATTTTTTTCAGTTTTCTTCCACTGTGGAGAAACCGAAGACAAGACCCAATGCAAGAGAGACTGCAAAGGCAACAACCATGCCTGCCGCACCGCCTAAAGCGAACTCTCCGAAGCGCAGGAAGTTAGGAACGGGAAGCCGACGTCGGAGAACAGAGTTACTTTTACCTCCCTAACAGGAACATCACAATACCACCTGCTGCGCCGCCTGCCATCTGGTAAATCAGAGCTTTTGCGTCTGTTAGACAAGCCCATTCAACCAAATCATAGATATCTTTGAAGTGATAGTAGAATGTCATACGATTCATACATATCTTCCGTTAAATCACTGATTGTGATTTTCGATAATGGCTTCTTCAACAACAAATTCTTGAGTGATTGTTCTAAGGCACGTTTCGTTACTTGTGACATACTACCTCCTTTACAATCAGATGATAACTAGTAATTTTGAATCGTATTGATTGGATAGATTCTTGCATTTCTCTTGCGACGATGTATTCATTCTCTGCTGTACGCACAGAATCAGTGGCATCGTACGGCTTAAGAATAAGTGAATACCTTCAGTGACAGAGTACGCACCACAGTTATTGAAGGCTAAATAATCACCCTCATGCAAGCCTTGTAACGTTACATCTCTGACTAGCACATCTGCAGTTGTACAAAGGCTACCACATAAACACCAATTCATTTCTGTTCTATCATCACATGCATGCAAGTGTTGAATATGTGGCACTTTCATACCCATCATCTGACCATAATAGTTTAGATGATTCATACCTCCATCTACGATACAGTAATTTACACCTTCATTAGACTTACAATCCATTGCACGTGTGAGGTATGTTCCACAGAATGTGGAATAGAATCTACCCATTTCAATTGTTAAATCCACAACCTCAGATAACTCTTTCAACTTCTCATGAACATTCTCAAGAGGTTTTAGTGTATCACTAAAATCATCACCTTCAAATAATGGCACTGATAATCCTGGACCATATTCAATCTGTTCAACTTTACGATTAAATGTTGTTTGAATCTCTTTGATTAATTCCAACAACATATCCAACTCTTTGATTTGTTTATCGTTCTTCTTACGCTGTGTACCCGCAAAGTAGTGAATCCCCTTTACAATCACGTTTGGATACTTTTCTTCATTTGCATAGATGGAGAATAAATCTTCCTTGGACATACCAAACTGACTACCTGCATTCAAACGTGGTAGAATTTCCACCTTCTTTTGGTACTTTCCAGCAATACGATTGACAATATCCATATGTAGTAGAGATTCCGCTGTGTAATGAATCACACCATATTCCATCGCATCTGTGACATCCACTTCTGTCTTATTGACACCGGAATATAAAATCTTAGTTGGTTCTACATGCAGAGCTTTACAGATAGATAACTCACCTGGACTACACACTTCTAGTTTATCCGTGATTTCTGCCATCGTCGGAATCAAGAATGGATTTGCCTTGATGGAATAACATAGATGATACGCACCACCTACAATTTCCCTCATCTTTTTAACACGTTCTTTTACCGCTTCTAAATCAAAGATAAAAACAAGGTGTTTGATAGTGTTCTACGATATACTTTAGTTCTTTCTCTTGCATTATTCGATTCCTTCCATCTTCTTTAATACGGCACGATCAATCTTACCATTCTTTGTCATTGGCATTTCATCCAAGTGTACTAACTTGTTAGGTACCATATAGCTTGGCATAACGACCTTTAGTTCGTTATGTAATTCTTTTTGATCACGCTCACCTAACCAGAATAAATAAATACGTTTCTTGTTGTGGTCATAGATTGCACATGCACGCACAACACCACTACGTCCTTGTACTAGACTCTTCAATTTCACCTAGTTCAATACGGTGTCCTAAGTGCTTGATTTGGAAGTCTTTACGTCCGATATAACAAAGTTCTCCTTGCTCATTGTATTTCGCAAGGTCACCTGTACGATACATGCGTTCATAGTACACAGTATTTAATGGATTCTGTACAACACAGCTGCTGTCTTTTTCACCGTCGTGATAATATCCTAACGCAAGACAAGCACCTGCCACACAGATTTCTCCACTTTCATTTGGTGTATCAACCAATTTATTTTCATCAGATAGTAAGAATACCTTCTCATTATCAAACGCTGAGCCAATTGGAATGATTTCATCCGCCGCATATTCGCGATTCTCTAAACGATAATATGTGCAGTTACATGTAATCTCAGTAGGTCCATACAGGTTGATAAACTCTGCCTTTTGGACAATTCTTCATCCAGATATTCAAGTGCTTGATTGGCATAACTTCTCCACTGAACATCACCAAACGAATTGTCTCAGGATTACGATAACCAAATCCATTCATAATGGACACAGCACATCGCACTAACAGCCCATGTTAGTACAGTTACCTGATGGTCACATAAAAAATCCATCAAGTGTGTTGGGTTACTAAAGAATTCACGTGGAATCAGTTCTACTCTAGCACCCACGTAGATACTACTGTAGATATCTTTAACAGACACATCAAAATCAAACGGTGCTTGGTTGGCAATACGATCATCAGTACAAATTCCAGATACCTTTACAAATTCTGGAATAAAGTCAATAACAGATCCATGTCCAACAACAACACCCTTTGGCACACCAGTGGAACCACTGTAAAGTTTACGTAAAGAGGGTCTGTACTAGCAGCTTGTTTACGAATCCCTGCAGCATGTTTTCATCAATGATACCTTCATTGATGATATCTTCAACCTTTAAAATATTAGCTGCAGTCCCTAATTTTTCACGTGCTTCCTCATAGAAACGTTCATTACTCAAGATTACTTTCGGACTTAATACTTCAATGATTTTTTCCACACGACCAATTGGTTGTCTTGTGTCAATCAGAGAATAAAATCCACCTGCATATACTCGCACCATACATTGCGGCTAGCGTTGTATTACTCTTTTCCATATACATCGCAACCGCCTGGCGAGGTTGAATATATCTCGCAAGTTTGGTTCCAAGAATCTTGGCATCTTTTACTAACTCTTCGTATGTCATCTCTGCGGTTTCATCTGCGACCGCAATCTTACCTGGATGTTTTTGGCAAGAGGCTTCTAGCCACTCAAGAATATTCTTTGTCATAGTTTTTACTCCTAACGTATCTATTTTACTATGTTCATTGATTTTTGAATGTAAAATTTATTCGAAAACACAAAATGGAGTATTCTCCATTTTTAGCAATTAAAATATACAAACAACATGCGGTCTTTACCGTTCATGTCTTTGAGTATTTTCATAGCGAGCATCCGGTAACATTTCTTCTACCAGCTTACTCATCACGTTCACGTTGATCCCAACCCATCTCAAAAGCCATAAATGCTTTCTCGTTGAGAACTTTTCTTGCAATCCTTAAAAATCATGCGATAGAACTTTAGCCCATCCTCACCACCAAATAAGGCCACATGAGGTTCAAAAGTCCACAACAGAAGTTTCCATCTGTTCATCCTGTGGGATGTATGGAGGATTGGAAATTAATACATCCAAATGACGCTTTGCGTCAAGTAATGGTTGTAACATATCCCCCGCCGTAAAGTCGATGTCCACTTCGTTATTTTTCGCATTCTGACGTGCAGTGACTAACGCTTCTTCACTGATATCCGTAGCGTGCATCTTTACATCGTCTCTTCTTTTGCGACTGTAATCGCAATGGCACCAGAACCCGTTCCAACATCCGCACATTCTACCGTTTTCTGTGTTGGGAAGATTTCATCAATACGAGATAATATCAAGGCACATAGTTCCTCTGTTTCACAACGTGGAATTAATACATCTTCATTGACAATCATCTTATATCCATAGAACCAAGAATAGCCCTAATACATGTGCCATTGGTTCCTGCTTTTTAAGATTCTTTCCATGCCTGCATGGAATTCATTTTGCGAGAGCCTCTGGCATCTCATCATCGATATGCATAAACAAAGCATAGCGTTCACGTTGAGAGATTTCTAAAAGATATGCCATAACAGTTTCCGCAGGAATATCATTTTTTAGACACTCTTTTTCGTATTGCTTGATTGTTTTCGCAAATGTACTCACACTGCTGTCTCCTCGAGTTTTCTCTTTTCTTCTTCTGCTAGTAAGCCCTCAATGACTCCATCAAGCTTACCTTCCATGATACGGTCTAACTGTGTAATTGTTAAACCAATGCGGTGGTCTGTAACACGGTTTTGTGGGTAGTTATACGTTCTAATCTTTTCCGAACGATCACCAGTACCAATCTTGGCACGGCGAATCTTACCAGCCTCTTCTTCCTGAATACGCTTGAGTTCTTCGTAAACACGTGCACGGATTAAGCGCATTGCAGTCTCACGGTTTTCAATCTGTGAACGTCCATCTTGACAGTTTACTGTAATACCTGTTGGAACGTGCACGATACGTACTGCAGAATCTGTCTTATTGATATGCTGACCACCGGCACCAGAAGCACGGTGTGTTTCAATTGTTAAGTCCTTTGGATCGATTTCAATATCTGTATCTTCCGCTTCAGGTTGACATAGTACTGTTGCGGTAGAAGTATGAATACGTCCCTGTGTCTCTGTCTTTGGAACACGCTGTACACGGTGTACACCAGATTCAAACTTCAATTCCTTATACACATCTGTTCCCTTTACAGAGAAGATAATCTGCGTATATCCACCAGCCTCACTTACAGAAGCTTCCAAAACCTGTACCTTCCAACCTTTACTTTCTGCGTACTTACTATACATACGATATAAGTCACCAGCGAAGATATTGCCTTCATCTCCACCTGCACCACCACGGATTTCCATAATGACATCATGGTCATCATCTGATCACGTGGCACAAGTAAGTGCTGAATTCTTTTCTAACAAGGCTTCACGTTCTGGTTCACACTCATCCTTTTCCATACGTGCCATCTCTTTGAGTTCAGGATCATTCTCCTTTAACATCTCATCTGCTTGTGCAATACGAGAGTCTAACTCTAAAAGTTGGTGGTAAGCATCAACCGGTTGCGTTAGTCTTGCCTGTTCTTTGGATAATTTTGTAAGGAGCTTAGGATCTGACATTACCTTTTCATCCATCAGCTTTCTACGATTTCTTTATATTGTTTTTCTATTTCACTTAATTTTTGTTCTAACTGCGTCCATAGTATTCTCCACATATTTTCCATAACAACTTTAACATAGATTATATTCTTTGTATTCAGAAGAAAAAGGTCCGGAATTATACCGACCGGCTTTATTTCATACCGTACTTTTATTGAACTTCTCGATACGTCCTTGAGCCTGTGCGAATCTCTGACGTCCAGTATAGAATGGATGGCAGTTTGAGCATGTATCTACTTTGATTTCAGATAATACAGAACCTGTTTCGAATTTCTGCACCACAGCTTGTGCATACTACCTTCGCCTTGTAGATAAGTTGGATGAATATCTTTTTCATTTTTTTATCTCCTTCTGCCTTAAGCCTCCGATTGGCTTAAAGAAAAGTGCTAAATTGCCTATTTATACTACCATAACAATTTTTTTCTCATGCAATCTTTTTATTCAATAGTTTCACGCCAAATCACTGCACCCAGATTTTTAACTTCTGATCGATTTCAGCGTAGCCACGATCGATGTGATATACATCGTGGATTTCTGTAACACCCTCTGCCAGTAAGCCTGCTACTAGCATCGCTGCACCACAACGTAAATCGGTCGCAACGACCTTTGTTCCAAATAAGGAACTAGGACCCTTGATACTAGCAGAACCTGTCGATACTTCAATATCTGCGCCCATACGTTGTAATTCTCCACAGTGCTTAAAGCGCTCTATGTAGATTGTCTCAACAACCTTAGACTCACCATGTGCTTGTGTCATCAGTGTTGTAAGTGGTTGTTGTAAGTCAGTCGCAAAACCAGGGTATGGTCTTGTGGTAACATCCGTCGCAACCAGTTTATCTGTATGACGGATCGTAATACGGTCTACATCGATATCCATATCAACACCCATTTCCTGTAACTTAGAAGTTAAGGCATCTAAGTGTTGTGGGATGATATTCTTGATAACCATCTTCTTAGCACAAGCAGCCGCGATAACTAAGAATGTGCCCGCTTCAATACGGTCTGGGATAATTTCATGGAAACAACCCATCAATTTATCAACACCATCAATTGTAATAACATTTGTACCGGCACCACGAATATGTGCACCCATCTTATTTAATAATGTCGCAACGTCGATGATTTCCGGTTCCTTCGCAGCATTTTCAATTGTTGTACGACCCTTTGCGTATACAGCAGCCATCATAATATTAATGGTTGCGCCAACACTTTCGATATCCAAGAAAATCTTCGCACCCTTTAATTCCTTAGCTTCAATTGTATAACAAGCCTTATCATACGTAACTTTAGCACCTAAGGCTTCAAAACCCTTTTATGTAAGTCGATTGGTCTTGGGCCCAAGTAACATCCACTCAGGCATTTTCATGCATACACGACCAAATCTACCTAATAAAGCACCCATGAAGTAGTATGATGCACGAAGCTTTGTGACTGCATCATCTACCAAATCAATATTTTGATATTCGTAGGGTCAATAATTAAATGATCAGAAGAACGTGCTTCAACTTGAACTCCTAATAAATTTAGAATCTTTGTGAGGGATTCAACGTCCGCAATCTGCGGAACCCCAACAATTGTGACTGGTCCATGAGCCAGTACAGTAGCAGGAATCAAAGCTACTGTCGCATTCTTCGCACTAGAGATTGTGACTTCTCCCTCTAGCGTATGTCCACCTTCAATTTTAATTACTCCGGCATAGTTATTTTCCTTTCTGATCAGCTCTGTCAGCTCGTGTATATCCTTTACAAGTATATCTGCTTTTGATTGATCCTGGTAGAAGGATTGTCAATTCTGGCAACTGTTCTTATTCCAGCTGAGATACCAGCTTGTATCCCTGCTGTACTATCTTCATATACCAAGCAATCTTCTTTGCGCACTTGTAACTCTTCTTGAGCTAGTAAATAGATATCTGGATATGGTTTGGAACGTTTGCAGTTTTCACCACTTTCGATAAAAGTCGAAGTATTCCAAGATTCCCATCTCTTTTAAACTCTGTGACAATCAAGTCATACGAGGATGCAGAACATACCGCTAACTTTAAGCCCATCTTTTTCATCTGTTGTAATGTTTGCGGTACACCCGGAAACATAATTTCCTTTAAAATGGATTGATGTTCTACATTGAAGTATCTTTCGTTATTCTCACGAATCACATCAAGAGGAACTTTTCCATCTAACATGTCATACAACATCTCATAGGTCGTCTGCATTGTTGTACCGATGATTCGGTAAATATTCTATAGAGGCCCATCATAACCATACGCACGCATCTGCGCAACTGTCCCCTGCATATAAAAAGTATTCACTATCGTAAAGAATACCATCCATGTCAAATAATACCGCTTTTTATCATATACAGCATTTTACATGAATTTTCGTATCCATTCTAGATGTATGCAAAAAGTTTGCGTCACCATTATACAACGAGATATAAAAAGAGGCCCATGTGAGCCCTCATATCACTCAATTTGTAATTGCTTTTGTCAGCAGAACCGAATTGGTTAACCATTTCGATTACCTTAGCAACGATTGCGTCAGCACCTGGTTTGAGTAACTTACGTGGGTCAAAAGCCCTCACCCTGTTGGTCCTTACCAGCTTCGATGTATTCACGAGTTGCCTTAGCAAAATACAATCTGTAAGTCTGTATTTACGTTGATCTTAGATACACCCATTGTGATAGCTCTGTGTACTTGGTCAAATGGGATACCAGAACCACCGTGTAATACTAATGGCTTACCATTTACAGCAGCATCAATTTCTGATAATCTTTCGAAATTTAATCCTGCCCAGTCTGCTGGATAAACACCGTGGATGTTACCGATACCTGCAGCTAAGAAATCAACACCCAAAGAAGCGATTTCTGCACATTCCTTGGATCAGCTTAATTCACCATTAGATGTAACGCCATCCTCTGTACCACTGATACCACCAACTTCACATTCTACAGAAACACCCTGTGAATGAGCTAACTTGATGATTTCCTTTGACTTCTAAGTTCTCTGCAGAAATCGTAGTGAGAACCATCAAACATTACAGATGTGAAACCTGCTTCGATGCAAGCCTTAGCACCTTCAAATGTTCCGTGATCCAAGTGTAAAGCAACTGGAACTGTAATACCCTATATGGTCATGAATGTTCTAACCATATCTGCACACCGCTTGAAACCACACATATATTTCGCTGCACCTTCAGAAACCTGAAGAATGACAGGAGAGTTTGCCTGCTGGCAAGCAGCTAAGATAGCCTTTGTCCATTCCATGTTATTGATGTTGAACGCACCAATTGCATAATGACCTTCATGAGCCTTTTCAATCATTTCTTTTGCTGAAACTAATACCATGAGATTATTCCTCCTTATTTAGCGTTTCCATATTAAACTATTTCCAAACATTTTTAAAGTAGCATGATAAAAAGGCTGTTTTTTTCAGCCTTTTTCTCATTTAATTATCGAATGCGTCATCGCCCTTTGGTAAATCTAGACCAGCAACTTCAATTGGCTCATCTAATTCATCATCCTCAAGTTCGATTTCAGAAGTATCGATATGAACTTCCTCAAACTTACGACGGTTACGTAAATCCCACTTGTTATTTTCTAAAGAAGCAAACCTATTATCCAACATCAAGTCACTATAGAATTGTGCCTTTTACGTCTGATTTTATCCTCAGGAATATCCATTGTCTTTGCAACTTCATCCCAGATCTTTTGAGAAATCTATTTCTTTTTCTTTTTCAGCCAATTGTAGGCTACGTCCGTCATAGTCTCATTATTAACCATTGTAAATCTCCTTTATACAAATGCATGTTATGCTTTGTTTCGCCATGGCACTATACCCCAAGTTCCAAATAAAGTCAAATATTTTTATTGGGGTAAATTTCAATATAATTTTTGGTGAAGTATGACCTCGTCATTCTGATAATAACTGATACTCAACAGACCAGTACTCATCACATTTTTTTCCGCATGACAAAGCCTTGTCTGCATGTACATCTTTTCCATACTGCGAGTCCACAGTACTTTTCCCCATCCTTGTTATCATAGAGGGTGATTTTTGTATGAACATCTGCTTTACGCTCAAAAGAAATCAAATCATCCCCAAAATACACTTGATGAACTCCACCATTATCCCCTTCGCGATAGCGTAATGTATTTCCATCATATAATGCGTCGTCTCAATAAAGATCTGTTTTTATCTTCCAACAAATCATGTTGTGTTAGTTTAACTGATATTCGCATATTCACCTTCCGTGAATGATTATATGCGAACCTGCCCGCCTGTCAACCTTTTTGAGCACATTAAAAACCCCACAGAAATCTATGGAAGTCAGTGTATCAAATTATTCGCAAGTAGCGATGAGATATAGCGTTCTTGAGCTAAAACCATCGACTGCAAGAGCGGAAGAGATAGGATTACCTTTTCGTCATTTGCTATTTTTCCTTATAAACACCTACGTGATACGTCTTGCCCAATCTCTACATCAAAACGCAAAATTGATATCTGTAGCGTAATAATTTTGTGTTTTGCTACGATGCCATTTTTCTGTTATTTGAAACTGCCAACGAATGTATGATGACCTGGTTCTAACGCTCACGATTGTATCTAGCATTTGCCCCTTTAACTGATGATATAAAGCCGCATCTTGACCATCAATTTCGAAACATTTGCATAAAAGTGTACAATTGCCTCTCGTTGTATTTTTCTCAACAAGTTGTAAGCTTCCACCTTCTTACGCATCATCTGAATCGTAATAGATACCGCAAAAGCAACTGCCCAAATACAACCACTGGCGATTATCATATACATTTGGTTCATATTTCACCTCACAAACACTCCTAGAGCATTTTTCATAAGAATTATTATACAAGAACCGCTTTTGATATTTATGTACAAAATGTAGTAATTTATTTGTACTTGTTATTATTTGAAACAATTTACTATTTTTGAAATCTCAATCCCTTTTGGATAATATATCGCTAAATACATCATGGACAGGTCCATGTACTAAACTATATACAATATTGGATGCGTTCGACATTTCCACAATCGTTCCATCCTTTTTCTTCACCCAAACCGCATCACCTCTACTATCTGTATAAGGCTCATATGGCATTTGATATACTTCATCCTTTGACCAATAGTAGTCTAAATTATATCCAGCCTTCTTCAGTTGATGACGTAATTTACGATTGTCAGATGGATTACTTTCAGAATATGCGAATAATTTACGGTCGCGGATACGTAAGGCAAAGTCTCGCACGATAGGATCCTTATGTTCACATAACATCGAGAAGCCATAACTAAATGCATATTCATCCAACATAAAGTACTGGTTTAAAGAAATCTTCTTGCCTGTTAAAACAGGTTTAAATAATGGAATGATTGAAGGATCACTCACACTCTTTAAATCCCTCAAACGCTTAAAGAGTAAATGTAAAATGGTCTCAAAACTACGTGCTACTGGATGATAATAAATCTGCCAATACATGTGATATCTTGCCATGATGTAATTTTTCAACTGCGTAGACACCACTTTCTTTAACTACCAGACGATTTCCATCTACTACACGAAGCGTACGTAAAATTCTTCCAAATCAAACTCACCATACTTCGTCCCTGTAAAGTACGCATCACGCAACAAATAATCCATACGGTCCGCATCCAGTTGTGAACCAATCATTTGTACCAATAATGGATTCTTACTCTATGACGAATGACATCCGCAACATTTTTCGCTAGACCCTTTGCGCTAGCTTTCTAGTATCTTCGTAATCTCCGTATTCTCTTCGATGATGCGACAGGTAAATACTTCATGCGATGTTCCGGTAACAGCTTCAAACGCATGGCTATAAGGGCCATGACCAATATCATGCAACAGACCTGCCAACATGATTGTTACCTTATCATATTCATTTAATGCATTTTACAATATCCGAACTTCCGTCACCATACGACGAACGATTTCATACACCCCAAGGAGTGAGAAAACGAGTATGTTCTGCACAATGATATACAACATATGCTCCACCCAATTGACGGATGCGACGTAAGCGTTGAAACCAACTGCTATTGACGATATCCCATACCACCTGTAAATCAATATGTACATATCCATGTACCGGATCACGTAACACTTTCACTTCTGATGTTTTTCGCAAACATGAGCTAGCCCTCCTTTACAAGGAGTACAACTGCCTGTGCTTGTACACTTCCGATTTTTCCAACAAATCCTAAACCTTTCCACGTGTTGCTTTTCACACTAACACTCATCCAAATCACATACAAGTGCTCTAGCAATGTTTTTCGCATTGCCATAATATGTGGTGCCATTTTTGGCTTTTTCAATCATAATAAGACTATCAACATTTCCAATCGTATAACCACGCTCGCGCATCATTACACCAACCTGCGCAAGAATCTTGATAGAATTGGCACCTTCCCATTTAGGGTCAGTATCTGGGAAACCATTTTCCAAGATCACCTAACGCAAGTGCACCAAGGATAGCTTCCGCAACCGCATGACATAACGCATCCGCATCACTATGGCCAACAAGACCCAAGTCTGATGGAATCTCCACACCACCCAAAATGAGTTTACGTCCTTCTGCGAGACGATGAATATCCGTTGATTGTCCTATTCTCATATATCCCCTGTATCGGATTGTTATTTACCAAAAATATTTTGCCTATAATAATCATAAGATGTTGCGGAATGAAATTAAAGGAAAAAAATCTGATAAACAGCCATATTTTTATGCGATTATTCCTATGTTCATGAGGATTTCTATCCATTTCTTTTAACAATCTAACTCATAATAGAATTATGAAAATTCAGATTCCAGAATATATTCAAGTTCTTATCGACTTGCTAAATCAAAAATCACTATAACGCCTATGTTGTCGGTGGCGCAATTGCAATGCTTTTACTAGGACTGCCGATTCATGACTATGATCTAACAACAGACGCAACCCCAGATGAAATGCTACAGGTATTCTCATCATATAGACTATTTAAGACGGGTATTCAGCACGGTACGATTACTGTACTTTCTAATGGACAGCCTGTTGAAATCACAACATTCCGTAGCGAGAATACCTATGAAGACCACCGTCGTCCATCTGGAGTCTCATTTTCCGACAACATCGAAGAAGACTGTAAACGCCGTGACTTTACAATTAATGCACTCTGTTATAACCAAAGTGAAGGCTTTAATTGATTTCTTTTGGTGGCATTGAAGATTTGCAACATAAGATTATAGTTGTATTGGTAACGCAATGAACGCATTGATGAAGATGCTCTTACGTATACCTGTGCTTTACGCTTTGCAGGAAGACTCTCATTTACAATCGAAGTGAATACCGCAACCGCAATACACAAACAAAAAGATTTACTTCACTACATCTCAGAAGAGCGCATTCATAATGAATGGGTTGGCATCCTAGAAACAAATGCCCTCTCTTCTATCCTTACAGAATATAGCGATGTCATACAGGTATTTATTCCTGAATTAAAAAGAATATATCATCCAAGACAGTTTAACCTCAATCAATCAATCTCCACTTAACGCAAATATCCGTATGGCAATTCTACTCAAAGATATTTCTAACGCAAAAGAAATCTTTTAGAACGCCTGAAATACTCAGGCAGCAGAACAAAACTGTCATCCTGAGTTGTATTCGAAATTCAGAATGCAAACTTTCTTCAAAGATTGAACTAAAACAATTTTATTCTACTCTTAATATTCCATTTAATACCTATCACCAATATCGCACAGCAATTGATCTCTAATTATCAAATAGAAAAACATTCATGCATACCATCAAGAAATACAGAACATGCATGAACCATATCAATTAAAAATCTTGTGATAAAATGGAAATACCGTTAAAGAACTCGGCTACTAAGGAAAAAGATATCAAAGATATCTCACAAAGATGCTTAAATGCAGTTATTGAGAACCCAGAAAATAATACAATTGAATATTTAATTATATGATAAAACGCACCTCATAGTGCGTTTTTAAAATGATTTTTGATATGCAATACGTTTATCACCATTATTAAGATAAACCGTTCCACATGCATGATAACCTAACTTCGATAAGAACTTACGCATTGGAAGATTCTGATGGTGTGGTATCAATACGAATGTCATGGAGTTGAGAATTAGTAGCCAAACTCTCCGCAAAACGCCATCAGTTGGTGAGAACAATCTTTGCCTTTGTAGTTTTTTTCGAAATCGCAATGCGATGTACAACAACATAAGGATGATCATTGAGCCACTTTCCCTCTTCGATATAGTCATAGTTTGGCTCGTGTCCAGCAACAATATATGCAGTACCAATGACGTTTTCATCTTCTACAAGTACATAACTATTTCTGTTTTTATATCCTGGGAAATAACCTCTTCTATTTGGATAACCATCTTGCCATTGCGGGGATTCCGTTAGCACGCATACTTTCTTGCGCCCTCATGAATCACACACATTATTCTTTCAATGTCTTCCATTCTACTTTTTGCGAATTTCCATACTGTTCAACTACAGCCTCTAACTTTGCATTCACGTCTGCCCCAACAAGATCACAATACCATCGGCGCAATAATAGCGTACATCATTAATCTTCCAGAACTTTTGCATAAAGCTCGGATATAAGAGATTGCACAATCATTTTTCAGGCACATATCCACCTGCTGTCATTATAAGCACTAGTTTCTTTTGCCTGACAAAGACTATAGTACTCTCCCGCTTTATCCAAATCAAAAAGTTAATCCTTGTGTACAGACAAGTTCAAGATAATCATGCAGTACTGCAGGTAATCCAAAAATTCCAAAAACGGTGCTGCAATCACAATTTCATCAGCTTTAGCAAATTGCTTTTGCATAACGATACATCTCATCACCAAAAACTCATGATTCCGTGAATTCTACAGTATTTTTCTAGCGAAGCTTTCTGCAAAGGATGAATATCTTCCTCCCCTAAGTTTACAGTTTCAATCTCATCAGTCAGTATCGATAAATATTGTTGCGCTAATGCGTATGTTCTGGAATTCTCGCGAAATGCCGCATTTACAAATAATATTGTCATACTATTTCCTTTCCCAATGATAAAAAGAAAGCAGGTCACCCCTGCTTTTATAGTTTCTTGAATTGTTCGATGTCCAATACAAAGATTGTCGCTCCACCGATTTGTACTTTCAACCGGGAAGGACGCATATCTTCCAACGTCATATGATGCGGTAGATGGGACAATTTCTGTACGACGTTTTTGCTTCTTCGCCGATGACTGCGATACATTTGTTCACAAGCTCATCTTCCGTACCAACGATAATCGTTGTATTTCCAGCACATAGGAATCCACCTGTCGTTAGCTAAACGTGTCATATAGAAATTATTCTTCGTAAGTGCAGCAGAAACTGCAGATGCATCATCATTGGATACAATTGCCAAGATTAGTTTCATAAGAGCCTCCTATTGTTACCCTATTTTATCATGATTCACTGTGAAAAATGAGATGAATTATACATTGAAACGGAAGAAGACAACATCTCCATCCTTCATTAAGTACTCTTTACCCTCTAAGCGCATCTTACCATGTTCCTTAACAGATTGTTCTGCATGATATTCCATTAAGTCTTCATAGCTATAGATTTCCGCACGAATAAATCCCTTTTCAAAGTCTGTGTGGATAACACCTGCACATTGCGGTGCTTTCATACCTTCGTGGAAAGTCCATGCGCGGCACTCTGTTCACCAACCGTGAAGAATGTTCTTAGACCTAACAAGTGATAAGCAGCACGAATAATCTTATCCAAACCAGATTGAGTAATCCCTAAGTCCTGCATGAATGCAATCTTCTTCTTTATCAAGACTAGAAAGTTCTTCTTCCATCTTTGCACAGATAGCAATACACTCACTACCTTCATTTGCCGCAAATGCTTTTACCTTTTGGTAGTATGCATTACTTTCAGGATCACCGATTTCTTCATCACTCATATTCGCAACATAGATAACTGGCTTCGATGTAAGTAAACCATAGTTCTTTAAAACCTCGCGGTCAGAATCTTCTAAGTCACCTAGACGTACTGGTGTTCCTGCCTCTAATAACTTTTCAAACTTCTGCAATGATGTATATTCAGCTACCGCATCTTTATCCTTGGATGTCTGTGCCTTTTTAGCAACCTTACTAATACGATTCTGGACTGTATCCAAATCACTTAAGCAAAGCTCTAAGTTAATTTCTTCAATATCACGAATTGGGTCAACAGAACCTTCTACATGCTCGATATTACTATCATCAAAACATCTTACAACGTGAACGATTGCGTCTGTCTCACGAATATTCGCTAAGAATTGGTTTCCTAAACCTTCACCCTTTGATGCACCTTTCACAAGACCTGCGATATCTGTAAATTCGAATGTTGTGTAGATTGTCTTCTTTGGATGGAAGAGTTCTCACGAAGTCATCCATTCTCTTATCGGGAACTTCTACTACACCAACGTTTGGATTGATGGTTGCGAATGGATAGTTCTCCGCTAGGACCTGGCTGTTTGTAATTGCATTAAACAAAGTTGATTTACCAACATTTGGTAGGCCAACGATACCTGCTGTTAATGACATATATGATTCCTCTTTTCTTTCCTCTTATTCCTGTGGTGCTTTTTCAATAATCTTCTTTAGCTTACGCTCAAATTCATGTCTTGGAAACATCACGACCGCACCACAACCTAAACACTTGATTTTAATATCCGCACCCATACGAATCACTTTTCCAATACTTGGACTTCTTGCATGGATGTTCCTTTTTCATTTTCAACTGTATCATTTAGATTAAAATCACTGATCATAGTCCCTGCCTCTTTTCATACGCAGTAATTGTATTTTGCAATAACATGCAAATAGTCATCGGACCAACACCCTTTGGTACAGGTGTAATCGCACCTGCCTTAGGAGCTACAGATTCAAAATCTACATCACCGCATAAATGACCATCAACACTATTTACACCAACATCGATGACATACGCACCTTCTTTAACATATTGAGCATCAATCATCTTTGGCTTACCCACTGCAACAATCAAGATATCTGCTAAGTTGGTAAGTTCTTTTAAGTTTGCTGTATGGGAGTGACAGATTGTGACTGTCGCATTGGCATTTTGTAATAGACGAGCAACTGGTGTTCCTACTAATTTAGAACGACCAATCACCACCGCATGCTTGCCCTTAGGATTACATTTCATACGTTTTAAGAGTTCCATGATACCGAGTGGTGTACATGGCACAAAGGATGGTTGATTCATAAAGAATCTTCCAAAGTTCAATGGGTGTAGTCCATCCACATCCTTTTGTGGGTCAATACAAGCTATCGCCCTATCCTCATCAAACCCTTCAGGTAATGGTAGTTGAATCAAGATACCATCAACTGTATCATCACTCGTACAATCACAGATTGTCTTCTCTAGTTCCTCTTGAGAGATAGAAGAAGATAAACGAATGGTATTAGTTTTAATTCCAACTGCTGCACACGCCTTCTTTTCCACGTACATAAGACTCAGACGCCGGATTATCGCCTACAAGGATAACCGCAAGACATGGCGTTCTCATGCCTGCAGATACCCAAGACTCCACCTTTGAACGCATATTTTCTTTTAGTTCGGCAGATAATTCACTACCGTAGATAATTTGTGTCATTTTAAATCCTCCGAATCCAGCCATATTGTGATAGGGCCATCGTTGAGCAGTTCAACTTTCATATCTGCCGCAAAGATACCCTCTTCCACTTGTAGACCATAACGTCTTAATACTTTATTGAAGCACAGATACATCGCTTTAGCATGCTCAGGCTTTCCAGCCCCATCAAAACTTAAGGATTACCCTTTTTGCAGTTTGCGAATAACGTAACCAGAAATTGACAGAATCGCACCTCCTACTTGTTGTAATGCTAGATTCATCTTTCCGTTTTCATCATCGAAAATACGCATTTTTGGCAATCTTATCTGCCATTTTTCTACAACTGCTTCCGTGTCATCATCCTTGATTCCAACCAACAATAGAAACCTTGTTCAATTTTTCCCATTTACTACGCCATCAATGGTAACACTGGCATGTTTTTACCTCTTTTGAATTACTGTTCTCATATCGATAAAAATTATATCAGATATTGTAATAATGTTGCCGCATAATCACAAAAAGAGCATATATTTTCTCTTATATGCTCCTATAAATAATCAAAATTTATCCACTGATACAGTTATTACTAAATTTTAGAAACTATGGTTTCGTCTTTTCCATTCCATAATTCATATGTCACATCCGCAAAAGGAATATATTCTCTATCATGTGTAACGCTAATAATTGTCTTTCCATCTTTTTGATAGTTCTTTGAAATACGATAAAATCAACTGCGTATTTTCATGATCTACATTTGACGTAATTTCATCCAATAAATATATCTCTACATTTTCTCAATAACGCCCTTTATGCGATACACAAACGCTGTTTCTGTCCAGTAGACTAATTTTACCTGCTTCATAAATATCAGTATCCAAAGCATCATCCAACGAGGAAACATAGTCTTTCATATTCACTGTTTTCAATACTTTCCCAAATCATTTCATCTGTAATTGTATCGCTACTAACCGTTAAATTACCGCGAATACTACCTGGGAATAAAGAAGGTGATTGTGATAAATAGGCTACTTTACTTCTTAAATCATGATTATCAATATCCTTCAGTGATATATCATCAACCATAATTTTTCCTTCATACTCTATATAGAACTCTTTTCTATCAGTTTTAAAAATTGTACTCTTTTCCAACACCACTTTCACCCAATATGACAGTCCATTTATGCGCCTGTAATTCTAGTGTCAAATTTTTAGACAGGTGTATTCGTATATTGAAAATTCACTTTATGAAAATGAATTGCTTTGTTCAAGTGAAAATGGATGCTGATTTGTAGAGATATCAGAATCTAATTCAAATAATTCCTTTGTCTTTTGTAAATTCACCTTCAAATCCTTTCCTTTTTCAACTTCTGTTGAAAAATACTGTATTTAAATAGGAATACAACAACTCACAATAGCTTACAACAGAAATAATCGTTCCGACTGTAAGTTTTGTTGTGTACATCATAAGTAAAAGCAACGATGCCAAAATGATAGTCCGGTAAATGAGAGGTCATAAAACCATTGATCCATACACCCGCTAAAGATTCCATCGACGCTACACTTCCCCAAACAGAAACAATTCCATCATTATTCTTTTTAATCTGATTGATATAAAATGTCTCAAGATTGTTACTCTTGATATAGTCGATATTCTTAAACATGTCTGCTTTTTAACTGATTGTTCTTTGCATTCTTTTCAAGAACGTTATTTACTAAACTCTCCAACTTGCTATGAATATATCTAACCGGAATAATACTAAGCGGTAAGAATAATATTTGGAATATTCCTATCACAGGAGTGATAAGAACACAAAATTATGAAGATGATGATTGAAGATAGAATTGCACTATAGTAACTAGGAATATCTTTTGATATAGAACAATAATAGTTAGAGAGTTCTCGACCTGATTCCGTCAGTAGCTCAATAGAATTGTGCGTATCAAAAACGGAGTGGTTGATGAATAATCTTTTCCATCAGTTGAATTGCATACCATTTCCTTTGTTTCTTGCAAATACAATCGTAAAGTAATTAAAAATTGATTTTACATATATGCAATAGTGGTATTGACACAAATATTAGAATACTAATGATAATTGTATGCATGTTTCTTTTGTGGAATGACTGTATCAATAATATATTGCATTAATCTTGGGGATACTAGACTAATGATTTCTGATAAAACACAAAAACCAAATGCAACTAGTGCATATTTCAACGTGGATTTTTATGATCCTTTCTAGTTGTGACATGTCACCTCTTTATTATCTAATTCTTTCATTATCATTATTATATTTTATGTAAGATAATACAACCCAGAAAAACATCGTACTTTCTTCATACGATGTTATTCAATATAAGAATTTATTGCAGAATTGGCAATCGATAAGAGAATACTTGCGATAAACGCTGATGGAAATCCCGTAATATACGAACTCGGCGCAAAACTAAACGCTGTTGCGAGTACAACGGCATTAATGACCAATGAAAATAATCCAAAACTCAAGAATGTAACTGGTAAGAAGATTAACTTCATTAGCGGCTTCAGAGTCGCATTTAAAATCATTAGTACAAAAAGCAATCGCAAATAACGCATTCGGTGTTGCTGATGTATATAGATCTCATAAGGTAATCAATTACCCAAAGTGAAATTATATTCACGAGTAAAGCTGTTATAAATTTCTTCATTTTTTGCTCCTTTTCATCTGAAAATATAGAACGCCTAATGCAGCTACGAGTATCAGGATAATTACCGATACAACATCTAATATACGCATAACATAAGCTCCTTTACAATATGATTATTTTACCATACTTGCAAATATAGGAATACTAGTTATTCCTTAACATGAAGAAGTCGAACTGCGTTAATAACGCATAACATTGCTACTCCTGTATCCGCAAAAATTGCCATCCACATATTCGCAATACCAAGTGCACCCAATACTAATGCAAGCACTTTAATCGCAATTGCAAAGACAATATTTTGATTTGCAATACGTATAATTCTCTTTGCCTGCCGAATAGTTGTGTCAATCTTATTTAGATTATCATCCGTGATGATGACATCTGCTGCTTCAATTGCCGCATCACTACCAAGAGAACCCATCGCAAAACCAATATCTGCACTTCTCATCACCGGCACATCATTAACACCATCACCTACAAATGCGACCACGCCATCTTTCTTGACAGTATTCACGCATGTAATCTTATCTTCTGGTAAACACCCACCATATATAGAATCGATATCCAGTTCTTTACCTACTTCTTGACAGATTTCTTTCGCATCACCAGACACCATCATGCAAGCATGTTTCTTATTTAAGTGCCGTATTGCATTGGCTGCATTTTTCTTAACTGTATCCTTCAATAAAATACAGCCTAAGAAGATACCATCCTCTGCTACATATACATAGGTTCCAGGTTCCGTGTATTGTTTACAATCTACACCGTTTTCTGCCATCATTTTATAATTACCAACAAGAACATGATGGTTTTCTAAAGTAATAGAAATGCCTCTACCAGCAACTTCTTGCATATCAGAAATTTTTGTTTGATCTACTTCGTTTTGATATGCATACTGTATCGCTTTTGCGATTGGATGATTTGAATAACTTTCTGCATACGCTGCAAGTTTCATCAGCTTTGTGTCATCTAAGCTATCCAGTAACTGGCTTACCTCAAACTGTCCTGTTGTTAGAGTCCCTGTTTTATCGAAAACAATTGTACGAATCTCCGCAATCTTTTCAACGTAATTCGCTCCCTTTAACATGATGCCATGCATGGATAATCCACCAATACCAGTAAAGAAAGAAAGTGGAATAGAAATGACTAATGCACATGGACAAGAGATAACTAGGAATGTACAAGCACGATAAATACCCTCATTCACATCACCAGTTACTAAACTTACTACAATTGCTACAATCACTGCTAATGCGACCACGATAGGTGTGTAGTAATGAGAAAAACTTTGTAATGAACTTTTTCTTGTTTTTGATTTTTGTTTCATTATTCTCTTCAATAATACTCAGAATTCTAGATACTGTTGATTGTGCAAATTCTTTTGTTGTACGAATTAATAGTACACCACTTGTATTTACAACACCCGATATAACTTCATCATCCACATCCACATCACGTAAATTGATTCTCCTGTTAGAGATGCAGTATCCAAAGAAGAACTTCCTGACACAACAATACCATCTAATGGAATACGTTCTCCTGGTTTCACTTGGATAATTTCACCAATCTGCACTTCTGTAGGATCAACTTTGATAAACTCTGTTCCGCTTTGTACAGATGCATAGTCTGGTCGAATATCCATCAAAGATGCGATAGATTTACGAGAATGATCTATCTGCTAAATCTTTGGAAGAACTCTCCAATCTGATAGAACAACATGACACCCAGTTGCTTCTTTCCAATCACTCAGATACAATGCCGCAAAAAGTCGCAATTGTCATTAAGAAATGCTCGTCTAATAAATTTCCTCGTCTTAGATTATTAAAGGCTTTGTAAATAACATCATATCCCAAAATAATATAAGCAACTAATGTTGAAATATTACTTGTAATCCCCGTCAGGATGAATGATAGTCCAAATAAGAATGCACCTAATACCAAGCGAATAATCATCATTTGTGTACTATGCTCTTCTTTCTTTTCAACCTTCTGCTCTGCATAGATAACGCGAAAAATTCAACGTCCGGCTCTTCTCTAGCGATCATTTCACGTAGTGCATTTTCGATACGTATATATTCACTTGTCGCAAACTGTACGCGTAAAATTGCATGCATGAAGTCAGCTTCCGCATGTTCTACGCCTTCAATTTCCATTGCCTTCTCTGCTATTTCATTTGCACAATCTGCACAATCAATATTCTTAATATTAAATTTAAAGAGATGTTTTGTCTCTTCACTGAGAGCGGTAATCACTGCATCAGGTTCATCATCATGAATAATATCAAAAACCTTCTGCTCAATTACAGAATGATTTTTTCTTCACAGGCAAAAACATTTTCTGCTGCATAAAGTAAATATCCGCATCTACGACACCCTCGATTTTTCTAATTTCCTCTGCTAGTTCTGCGGCACAATCCGCACAATCAATTCCGACAACACGATATCTATATTCCATTTTCAGCACTCATCACGCATAATACTTGAACAACTGTTCAAGTATTATGATATTACTTTTGTATATTTTTGTCAATCTATGATAGGAATGTTATAATTTCTACGTTTTGGAGGTAATCCCCATGATCAAAGCAAATTATCATACACATACTGCACGTTGTGGCCATGCAATCGGAACAGATGAAGAATATGTACAAGCTGCGATTCAAGCAGGTTTAACAACCCTTGGATTCAGTGATCATGCTGCATATCCTACACCATGTCCTGGATTACGTATGAACATTGAACAAATTCCGATTATTACCAATCCATTCGTACCTTGCAGGAAAAATACGCATCGCAAATTGATATTCATCTTGGATGGAAGTCGAATACTATCCAAGTCAATGGGATACCATTCGTGAATATCGAAAGACATTAGATTATATTATTTTAGGACAGCACAACCTCACAATTGATAAAGATAGCGTCTATGAATTTGATAACAGTGACCAAGTTGAACACTACGTAAAATGCTTAGAAGAAGCTTGCCAACATTATATGTGTGATTATATAGCGCATCCTGATGTATTTCTCTGGAAATATCCATGATTGATGAGAGCGTACTCAACGCCGCCGAGAAGATTGCTGATATATCTCGATTTTTATGACATTCCTTTGAGTTAAATTGTGGTACTGGTGTACGCATTGGTAAGAAAGAATATCTTGACGGAGAGCGCTATGCCTATCCAACTAGAGCTTTCTTTGAAATTTTCGCAAAGAAAAAATGTCCAGTTATCATTGGTTTGGATGTACATGATCCAAAACAATTCTTAACTGAACAAAAACCCTAAATCGTGCTTTGTCTGTAGTCGAAGGCCTTAATTTAAACTACGTACAAGATATTGATTTAGTTGGAGAAGCGAAAAAGAGAAAAATTAAAACTTCTACTAAAAAGTTTATGCACGCATAAACTTTTTATATCTATTCTAATTCAAACGCTCCTGTATATAACTGATAGTATTGACCCTTTTGAGCAAGTAATTCTTCATGGGTACCACGTTCTATAATTCGACCATGGTCTAATACAATAATTACATTTGAATTCTTAACGGTAGATAAACGGTGCGCAATAACAAATACAGTACGTCCATTCATTAAGCGGTCCATACCAGTTTTGTACAATGTGCTCTGTACGTGTATCGATAGAAGAGGTAGCCTCATCCATGATCATTACTGGTGGGTCTGCGACAGCTGCTCTAGCAATTGCTAATAACTGACACTGACCTTGTGAAAGATTAGAACCATCACCATTCAACATTGTTTGATAGCCTTGTGGTAGATGTTGAATAAAAGCCATCTGCACCCGCAAGTTTTCTGCTGCTGCGATACATTCCTCATCTGTTGCTGTTAAGCGTCCATAACGAATGTTATCCATAACAGTACCTGTAAATAGTACTGTATCCTGCAATACAATTCTAAAGACTTACGTAAAGAAGACTTCTTAATCTTATTGATGTTGATACCATCATAACGAATCTTTCCATCTGCGATGTCATAGAAACGGTTAATCAGATTTGTGATTGTTGTCTTACCAGCACCTGTCGCACCTACAAAAGGCGATCTTTTGACCAGGGTTTACCAAATAATGTCACATCATGCAAAAATCATTTTATCTGGATTATACGCAAAGTCTACACTCGCAAAGCGAACATCACCAGCTACCTTTGTATAAGTAACTGTACCGTCTTCATGTGGATACTTCCAAGCCCAAAGTTCTGTCTGTTCGTTTGTTTCTTTGAGTTCACCATCTTTTTCCGTCGCATTGACAAGTGTCACAATTCCATCATCTACTTCAGGTTCCTGATCAAGTAATTCAAAGACACGCTCTGCACCGGCAAGTCCCATTACGATTGAGTTAATCTGTGGAGAGATTTGCTGAATCATACCAGCAAATTGACGTGACATTCCTAAGAACGGCACAATAACCGCAATTGAAAATGGTAACCCTGAAACTGAGAAGTTCGGGGAACTTTTCTTGAATAAAAGATACCACCAGCTACCGCAACGAATGCATAAATTAAATAGTTTACGTTGTTTAAGACTGGCATCAAGATATTAGAATAACGGTTCGCTGTATTAGATGCTTCATAAAGCTCGTTATTTGCTTGATTGAAAATTTCCTCAGCTTCATCCTGGTGATTAAATACTTTGATGACCTTTTGTCCGTTCACCATTTCTTCGATAACACCCTCTGTCTTACCAGTTGCCTTTTGTTGTAAGATAAAGTATTTTGCAGAAAAGACCACCTAGCTTACGTGTAATTTCAATGGATACTGCAGCGCCAATTAAGATAACCACTGCCATTGGAATACTGTAATAGAACATGATAGCGATAATTGTGATGATTGTTACGATTGAAATCAATAACTGTGGAAAACTCTGAGAAATCATCTGACGCATTGCATCGATATCATTTGTATAGTGAGACATAATATCACCATGTGGATGTGTATCAAAATAACGAATTGGCAGTTTCTGCATATGTGTAAATACTTCTTTACGTATCTTATGTAACACACCCTGTGTGAAGAATGCCATTAACTGGTTATATACAATTCCGATGATTAATGCAACTGCGTAAATAATTGCCAACATTGTAACAAGTTTTACAATAAATGGCTTTGTGACTTCCCAAGTCCAGCCTTGTTCCCAAGCCTGCTGTAATACAGCGACTACATTCTGTTGGAAAATAGATGGTAAAGCACCCAAAATTGCATTAGTAATAATTAATACTACAATCAGTGGAAATAGAACAGGATAGTAGGATAGTACCATCTTGATCAATCTATTGAAGGATTTTTTACGATTCGCTTGTTTCTGATTCATATTAACGAACACCTCCTTCTTCCACGATTTCCTCAGTACCTTGTTTATTCTGAGATAGATATACTTCACGGTAAATTTGGTTTGTCTGTAGTAATTCTTCACTTGTGCCAATCGCATCAATCTTACCGCCATCCAATACTATGATACGATCCGCATCTTCTACAGATGAAGTTCTTTGCGCAATGATAATCTTTGTTGTTTCTGGGATATATTCTTTCATTGCCTTACGAATAATTGCGTCTGTCTTTGTGTCTACGGCAGATGTCGAGTCATCCATAATCAAAATCTTTGGCTGTTTCAAGAGTGCTCTAGCGATACAGAGTCTTTGTTTCTGACCACCAGAGACATTTGTACCACCCTGTTCAATCCAAGTATCATAGCCATCTGGCATCTGTTCGATAAACTCATCTGCACAAGCCAAATGACATACATGTTTCACTTCTTCTAACGTTGCGTCCTTATTACCCCCAACGGATATTATCCGCAATCGTACCTGAGAATAGCACGTTCTTCTGTAAAACCATCGCAACAGAATCACGTAATGTCACAAGGTCATAGTCTCTAACATCTTCTTTCCCAACACGTACTGTACCCTCAGTAACGTCATATAAACGTGGAATCAACTGTACAAAGGAAGACTTTGCAGAACCCGTTCCACCAATGATACCAATGGTTTCACCTGATTTAATATGGACATCAATATTTTCAAGAACTGGTCGCTCTGCTGTAGGAGAATATTTAAAACGAACATGGTCAAAGTCAATAGAACCATCCTTTACTTCAGTAATTGCATTTTTCTTGGATGTGATAGAACTCTTCTCATTTAATACTTCAATGATACGCTTGCATGACTCTTCAGAGAATGTAATCATTACAAACACCATCGATAACATCATTAAGGAAACCATGATTTGGAAACCATATGTCATCAAAGTAGATAGCTGTCCTACGTCTAAACTTGTCCCATTTGTCTTGATAATCATTTCAGAACCAAACATCAACACAAATAACATAACCGCATAAATACTTATCTGCATTAACGGATTATTCAAAGCGATAATCTGCTCTGCACGTGTAAACATTTTGCGAATATCATTTGATGTCTCATCAAATTTATTAATTTCATAGTCTTCACGAACAAAGGATTTCACGACACGAATACTCTTTTACATTTTCTTCTACGATGCGTGTAATTTTATCAAAGAGTGGGAATCCCTTTTTAAAGACTGGCATAACTGTTCTTACAATCAAATATAACCCAATTCCTAAGAACGGAATAATGATTAAGAAGATGACTGCCATTGATCCACCCATAATATACGCCATCGTAAAGGAGAAAATTAAATTAAGTGGTGCACGTACAGCAGTACGAATAATCATCATAAATGCCATCTGCACATTTTTGAATATCCGTTGTCAATCGTGTTACTAATGACGCCGATGAGAATTTATCGATATTTGAAAATGAAAATTTCTGGATATTAGAGAAGATATCATAGCGTAGATTTTTCGCAAAACCTGTACTAGCCTCTGCACAATAGATACCTGCTAAATATCCACACAATAGTGAAAGTAGTGATAAGATAACTAACTTCCAGGCATATCCTAAAAATGACTGATAAATCACAGCCTGCTTTAATATCATTAATTAATAATGAGATTAAAAACGGAATCAACGCCTCGATGATTACTTCACCTACAACAAATGTAGGTGTCAGTATTGTTGCTAATTTAAACTCTCGAATACTTTTCATTAATTCTTTAACCATCGCTACCTCCTAAAAATCACTTGATTATTTTACACTATATCTTAAAGAAACATAAAGGAAAGATTTTACATCTTTCCCTCAATCATTCACTTTATAATACTCTTCTAATGTAAGTCCTGAATCATAGACTTTCTTAGCTTCTTCGACACCAATATACCTAAAACTCCAAGGATTATATGCAATACCTGTTATTGATTCTTTTCCTCGTGGGAATCGAAGTATATATCCATATTCATAACTATGCTTTTTAATAGCCACTGGTACGCAGTTGTTGATTCAAACGAATCATCAATATCATGATCACGATTATCATCGGATAAGTCAACTGCTAATCCAAGTTGATGCTCACAAGCACCAGGAATTGCATCATAAGAGTCAGCTAAAGCTTTCCCATCTGTACTTACATATGTATTATAGAGAGCTAGTTGTTGGGCATAAGAACGATATCCACTAACTAGATATAAATCTACTCCATCTTTATACGCTGCCGCAAACATCTTTGCTAATTCTGAAGCTGCTTCTGGTCTTAGATATTGTGTTCCATTTGAATTTACATTAACTATAGTTAAATTAGCAGGCACATATCCAGAATCAATTGGATGACTCTTATTTGTAATCTTCTGAATGGAAGATACAGTAGTTGCATCAACAGTTGGTTCAGGCGTTGAAGTAGGAGATGGTGTAGGACTAGGAGTTGGTGTAGTCTCTACAGAAGTATTCTGATTCGTCTGTATGGCCGATAAACAATCTTGGCAATCTTTTTCCAATAATGTGCGTGGTGTAAAAAACATTAACTTAATCAATAAGATAAACAAAACACCAAACAAAATAGAAAAAAGACCAATCAGTATGCGGATTCGTGATTGATATTTATCTGTACTTTTCATGCATAATATTATAACATCTAAACCCATA